>OJGT01000008.1_pt1 | contig 258861 bp, 238 predicted proteins | sample 1595031 | NCBI WGS metagenome assembly OJGT01 (sample SAMN05416857, study PRJEB24817) | seawater metagenome | isolation source: Sea water | place: Canada:Atlantic | collected 2013-11 | reverse complement strand
TGCTCTGATTTCCTAGCTTAACTCTGAAACTGCATTTTCAAGTGGCTTGGGTATAAAAGGCCAATGTAAACTTACATTGGCCTTTATTTACGTTACTGATCGCTAATTCATCATACCTACATGCACTTAACAATCATTTATTTTTAAATTAATCAATTGTAGCCGCGCACATAACTTTGCTTACATACATCATTAGGTATTTTTCTATCTTCATTTTCCTTGCTATCTCTAACTAGCGAATGCCCACGCTTAGTTGCTACTAATTTATTATGCTCTGCTTCTTTATTATTTACATTGTCACTATTGATATAGGCTAATGAGTTCATGGTACACCTCAATTAAGTTCGTCATTACATTCTCGTTCAGATTGCTCATTAACTAGACGACTGCACAGCCAAATAAAACACAGTCACATTTAGTTATAAATCGATTATAAGAAGTGAATATTGATAATAAAAATTAATTAATAATATTTACTGATAAATATACCTTATCAAGATGTGAGTAAAAAAATGAAGATAAATAACCGCAACACAGGAAATTTACCTTTTTTACTTTTGAATAATACGGTTTTATTTCGATTCGCCGACAATACCCACATATTTAGCATGGGGAATAATAATTCGCAAGTTCAACAACATATGTCACCCTAATAAATTTTTCTTATCAGACGATAGACCTTTTTGCCTTGTATAAAACTCATCAATAAGCAAAAGATAGTGACAAGTTCAGCAAATTTCATTTATTAACTCTTGTTGAAAATAAACTAACAATGCTAATGCGTTAATGACTCACTGGTGGCATAAATACAACAAGAAAGTTGTCATCAGTTCATATAACATAATTTATATCGCAAATGAGGATCAGCAAAAATGACAACAGATGCAGCTATTCATTCATCACTGTGGGGGGAAAATGCTTTACCACTTCGCCCTGCTAGCCAGGTGATGAAATTAGAGCGACTTGGTGCATATCATCAAAGCCGACTTAGTTTTATGCGTACATTGGTACGCCGAATATTCCGTGAGCGTTGGAAAATTGAACCTTCAGTTTTTAATCTTGACAACGATGGGTATGGCACAGTGGTTTACGAAGTTAATGCGCCACATGGACTGTTTAGCTTTGTATTATTCTCTGACTATTTATCACCAGAAGAACGTAACGACCGTGTAATAGCAACCAAATGGGATCTCACCATGGCTTTGGTTGAAGGAAAAGTTGATCAAACCTACATTGAAGAGTTACGTCAAAATGTTCCTAAACAAGAAGCAGGCCGCGTAGATGCCCGCGTTTTCGTTTTATCTCGTGCCAATCGAAGTGCACGTAATTTTGATTATGTCGTTAATCAGCTTTCCAGCGGCCAGCAACCCGAGATTAGTAAAATAGCTGAAGTCGGTTATTTATATCGTACAACGGCCGTTTATGGCAGCGGTAAACTTGGTATGGCGGACTGGGAAAAAGTACGTGAAAAGCATAAAGACTTTGCTCGCCCGTTCGCAGGTGAAATGTTTGTCTGTTTAATGTTACGTAACTTCAGTTTGTTACAAGTTGAACATATTGCACGTCATAAAAACCCTGAAAAATTTACCAAAATGAAGCCTGAAATAAAACGCTATTTTGGTATTGGCAATTCTACTGGCCTCGGTATGGCGCCTTACTTGGTTAATCATCCATTGCTAATTAACCGTTGGATAGAAATGCGTGAACTCGCTCTAGCACGTGTACGTGTATTAGGTGGTATTAGCGAACAAATAAGAACACAGCTTAATATATTTATTGACAGAAGCACCCAACATACCCAAGAAACTATTACCGAAGATCAATGGCAAACAAACAATAATCAACTGGTTATTAAAGATATGGCGGCACTTAAAAACTGTATAGAAAAAGGCTTTACATCGTGGGACGAACTGATTGAGTTTAGTGAGCAAGAATGCTCATTACAAGGACAAGAAATGTTAGTTTCTTGCATGCTAGAACTCTACCCTGAACTTGTTGATGAGCTAGAAGACTTTCATAGTGCAGAAGAATTTTTAGATCTCGATCCACTAATGCCAACTCAGACACTGAAAAAAATTATCGAAAAACGATACGACTGGGCACTTGCTATTGATTTTGATGCTGATGGTGCGCGCGAGACTTACTGGTATCGCTCTGAAGAAAAAATGGAACCTCGCCTTGGCAGTGTTGCGGATATTGAAGGTAAAAAGAAACAGATGGCATTAGGTGTGGGCTATGCCGTACGTAAATGTTACAACCAATTGAGCAACTATATAGAGTTTCATCCGGAGCACACTACCGCTAGGTTTATGGTTGCACACCCGAAACTTCGCGGTATTGTGCGTCGAATTCAAGGTATGGACCGTTGCGTATATGGTGATATTCAAGCCAATTTGCTCGACAGAGAAGTATTGCCAATGCACTTATTACGCTCCAAATTGGCATTTTTCGGCGTCAGTAAATTTGACCCACGTTCTCGATTGTGGGTACGCAATACCATGTTCCAAGGCGCACCTCTATTAGAAGAAATAGGTGAATCATTTAGTGACGATTGGTTTATGCCACTAGCACCAAAGCAATAGGAGAGTTCGGTGAATATTTCAATGAATGAATTAAAAGCAGCTCTAAGAAGATGCTTTGAAGCAAGTGATTATTTTGTCGGTAATTACGAAGATGCAGCAAACATGGTGCTATGGTTAGAAAAGCACGGTTTAAATGGCTTAAACGAGTTAAAACTGGCATTACCCTATATTGGTGAAGATAGAGACAAGCCGTTAAGTAATGTTATTTATGAAGATAGCACGTCAGCAACAATTGATGCACACCACCGTAGTGCGCTTAATTGTATCGCAGCTGCTGTAGACTTAGCCCATGCTAAAGCATTAGAAAGTGGTATAGCGACAGTAACTGTGCATAACTGTCATAACCGCATATTTATTCTCAAAGCGTTAACAGATCGCGGTCGCAGTGGTATCAGCGCAGCGGCATATTGGCAAAATGGCCACGACTCAGTCACCGAGCACACGGCAGCAATTAAATCTGGTCAACGCTACCCTAGTTACAGTGAAGGTACGACTAATCTAGTCAGTAACGATAAGGATAAGCAAGCCCTAACCATTATTTGTAGTTCTCGGGTTGACCTAACTTCATCATTACAAAATAGTAAAAGTAATTTCATTAGCCCTCAACAAGTTGAAAGCAATAAGGAAAATACGGTTGAAAATGGCATTGAAATTGACGCAGAAGTTTGGAACGAAATCAATAATATTGGTTTAGGGGTGTTAGTAGAAAACACGGAGCGTTCAAGACAAGATGCTGGCTGACGTTAGTATTACCACTAAATATTGCCGGCATTTATAGGTTGTCGGCAACAACTTCTCCCCACAAATATTGCTCCTTAATAAGGTCTAAATCGCGTGCAAAATGTAACCTTAAAACAAGTTTGTGATAATGCTATTAATCAAACGCCAGCGTTGTATGAATTACACCAAGCACTACTGTTAGAAGTGCCCGTTGCCATTTGTATTAACGGTATTAGCCAAGCAGTAATGATGGTATCGCCTACACACCTAAAAGACTTCGCATTTGGTTTTGCATTAAGTGAAGGACTCATTGATTCTATAAAAGAGGTGCTAGATGTAAAAGTACAAGCGCACGAATCAGGTTGGCAGGTTGATTTACAAGTATTAAACCGCACACAATATATGTTAAAGCAGCGCCGCAGAATGATGGCAGGACCCAGTGGTTGTGGTTTATGCGGTATTAAATCAATTAATGCCGCAATGTCACTAAAGCTAACAAAAAATACGGATACAACGGGTACAAAGCTTTTACCTTCTGATAAAATAATACAGCAAGCCAAAGATGCCTTACCTAACCTATTAAGAAAGGCAGGCAGCCAACGCGGTAATCATAGTGCCGCTTTCTTTAATTGTTCTGGTGAAATAATTGCGATTAGAGATGATGTTGGTCGGCATTCAGCCTTAGATAAGTTGCTAGGCCATTTATCTAAACACCAGCAAGTAACTAACGATGGCTTTGTTCTAATAACAAGTCGCTGTAGCCATGATTTAGTGGCTAAAGCTGCTCGTTTGTCGTTGACAACATTAGTGACATTAGCACAGCCAACAGACCTTGCCGTTAGCGCAGCCCGTAACACTCAGCTCGCCTTATTTTGTTTTCAAAATCAACAATTAAAACGTTTTGCGTAACTAGAGAATGACCATGCCTAAACATTCAAAAAATACTCACACTTATCCCGCACCAGCTGGAGGATGGGGAGCTCTAAAAAGCTCAGCCAAACACCTGATTAAAAGTGAAAATGCGACAAAAAATATTAAAGCATTACTTAGCGCAAACCAGCCTGGAGGTTTTGATTGCCCAGGCTGTGCATGGGGAGATTCTACAAGTGCCGGTAAAATCGACTTTTGTGAAAATGGTGTAAAGGCCATAGCGTGGGAAGCAACAAGCAAGCGTGTTGATGGCCATTTTTTTCAAAAACATTCTTTAACTGAATTACAACGATGGGACGATCATGCATTAGAAAAAAGTGGTCGTCTAACCGAACCTATGTTCTATGATGGCAGCGACGATCACTACCACCCTATTTCTTGGGAACAAGCATTTAAGTTGATTGGCGATAGCTTAAAACAACTAGCGTCTCCCAATGAAACACTTTTATATACTTCTGGTCGAGCGAGCAATGAAGCAGCGTATTTGTATCAATTATTTGGCCGAGTACTAGGTACCAACAACTTTCCTGACTGTTCTAATATGTGCCATGAAGCTTCAGGGCTTGGTATGACTCGTAGCCTAGGTACCGGTAAAGGCACGGTTACCATGGAAGACTTTAATCAAACTGATGCCATTTTTGTTTTTGGTCAAAACCCCGGCACCAATCATCCTCGCATGCTGGGTACGTTGCGTAAAGCTAGTAAACGAGGAACTAAAATTGTCGCTATAAACAATTTAAAAGAACGTGGATTAGAAAAGTTTGCCGATCCTCAAAATGCAAAAGAAATGATATTTATGACTGGCACAGATATCAGTCAGCTCTACTGTACCCCCCAACTAGGCGGCGACATGGCGCTATTACGAGGCATGGCTAAATGTTTATTCGAACGATTTACCCAAGACACATCAATACTAGATACAAGCTTTATTAATAGCCACTGTCACGGATTTGAAGAATACCAAAAAGCGGTCAATAATAGCTCATGGGAAAAGATATTACAGCAAAGCGGTGTAAGTCGTTCAGAGATCGAACAGCTCACTGATATATACGCCGGCAGTGAAAAAGTAATTTTCACTTGGGCAATGGGCATCACTCAGCATCGTCACTCTGTAGCAACGGTACGAGAACTAATAAACGTACTAATGTTAAGAGGCAATATAGGTAAACCAGGTGCCGGTGCCTGTCCTGTTCGTGGTCACTCAAACGTACAAGGTAACCGTACTGTTGGTATCAATGAAAAACCATCAATGGAGTTTCTCGATGCGCTAGAGCAACACCACTCTTTTAGCGCACCACGTAGTCATGGCTTCGATACTATCAACTCTATTCACGCGATGTTATCAGGTGAAGCGAAGGTATTTATTGCATTGGGCGGGAATTTCGCCGCCGCAACACCTGATACAAAACGAACTTTTCAAGCATTACAACAATGCGACTTAACCGTACAGATCAGTACTAAGCTTAATCGAAGCCATGTTATTACCGGCAAGCAGGCATTGATTCTCCCTTGCTTGGGCCGTACTGAGATCGATCGTCAAATCAGCGGCGAGCAATGCATCACGGTAGAAGATTCCATGAGTATGGTGCACAGTTCATCAGGACAAAATCAGCCAGCATCTGATCAACTACGCTCTGAAACAGCTATTGTTGCCGCAATGGCAAATGCGACTGTAGGCGATGATAAAGTAGATTGGCAAATGCTAAGTAGTGACTATGCCTTGATCCGCAAAGACATCAATACGGTGCTCCCTGAATTCAAAGATTATAATTCACAAATAAAAATATCTGGCGGTTTTTATTTACAAAACCCTGCTTCACTACGCCTGTGGCATACTGCAAAAAATAAAGCCATATTTTGTGATGCTAAGTTACCAAAACAGCTCGTTAACGAAAAAGCACAAGTTCATACAAAGAATTTAGTATTAACATTGCAAACCATGCGCTCACATGATCAATACAATACGACAATTTATGGTATGGATGATCGTTACCGTGGCGTATACGGTGAACGTAAAGTCATTTTTGTCAATTCAACAGATATGGCGAATCAAGGTTTAATAAACGGTGATCATGTAAAAATAAGTACGGTATCAAGTGATGGTATTAAACGCTCTGTATCTGATTTTAAAATTGTTGAGTACTCGATTCCATCAGGCTGTGCAGCCGCCTACTACCCTGAAACCAACCCATTGGTTCCATTAGAGAGCGTTGCTGATGACTGTGGTACGCCAACATACAAATCTATTCCAATATCAATGGAGAAAATTTAACTATCGAAAAATAGATGTTAGTCTAAAAATCTGACCTTTCATCGTGAACATCGTCGTTCTTTCACATCCATGTGAGCATGGCAATGCCTACATGGATGTAGGCACTTAGTTTTTGTCTGCAACAAAAAAACTGACCATTCATGATAAACATCGTCATTCTTTCACATCCATGTAATCATGACATACCGTTCATCCTGAACATAAAAAGCTCATAAGCGTTAACTCATGAGCTTTTTTAATATAAACATTTTGTTTATTCTACAGTGATTAACCTGAGATTTTCGCCCAAGTGTCACGTAAACCTACCGTGCGGTTAAATACCAATTTACCAGCGGCTTTATCTTCTGCTGAAATTTTATTATCAAGACAGAAGTAACCTTGGCGTTCAAATTGAAAGGCCTTTTCTGGTTCAGCAGTTGCTAAGCATGGCTCTACTTTCGCGTTCGAAATAGTAATTAATGACTCAGGGTTCATCACCGTATGAAAGTCTTCTTCTGCACCTGGGTTTGGCACCGTGAATAAGCGGTCATATAAACGAATTTCAGCATCAAGACTCTGCTCAGCAGCAACCCAGTGAATAACACCTTTTGGTTTAGTGCCATCTGTTGGATTTTTACCTAAAGTTTCAGCGTCATATTTACAGTAAACGGTTGTAACATTTCCGGCTTCGTCTTTATCGCAACTTGTTGCTGTTACTACGTAAGCACCACGTAAACGCACAGCTTTATCAAGCACTAGGCGTTTGTATTTTTTATTAGCTTCTTCTCTAAAGTCTTCCGCTTCAATGTAAAGCTCTTTAGCAAATGGCACGACACGTGTGCCTTGGCTTTCATCACTTGGATGGTTTTTCACATCGAGATTTTCAACGGTATCTTCTGGGTAGTTCTCAATGACCAATTTAATTGGGTCAAGTACTGCCATAGCGCGTGGCGCATTGTCATTAAGGTCTTCGCGGATACAAGCGTCTAAAACACTCATTTCTACGGTATTATCCATTTTTGTTACACCAATGCGCTTGGCGAATTCACGCATTGAACCTGGCGTAAAACCACGTCGACGAAAAGCTGCAATAGTTGGCATACGTGGGTCGTCCCAACCGCTAACTAAGTTTTCTTCAACCAAATTGTTGAGTTTACGCTTACTCATCACCGTGTATTCAAGGTTTAAGCGCGAAAATTCATATTGATGTGGCGTAGTTTCAATTGAGATGTTGTCAATTACCCAGTCGTACAGACGACGGTTATCTTGAAACTCTAAGGTACAAATTGAATGTGTAACACCTTCAATGGCATCAGAAATACAATGAGTGAAATCATACATTGGGTAAATGCACCATTTATCACCGGTTTGGTGATGATGAGCAAATTTAACACGATAAATAATTGGATCACGCATACACATGAAACTTGATGCCATGTCTATTTTCGCACGTAATGCACATTCACCTTCTTTGAAGCCACCGTCTTTCATTTTCTCAAATAACGCTAGGTTTTCTTCAACTGAAGTATCACGGTATGGGCTATTTTTACCTGGTTGCTTTAACGTGCCACGGTATTCACGGGTTTCTTCGGCATTTAAAAAACAAACGTAAGCTAAGCCTTTTTCGATAAGCTCAACAGCATAACCATATAAACGGTCAAAGTAGCCTGAAGAATAATGAATTTCACCGGCCCATTCAAAACCTAACCATTTAACGTCAGCTTGAATAGAGTTTACATAATCAATGTCTTCTTTTTCTGGGTTGGTGTCATCAAAACGTAAATTACACAAGCCGTTGTAATCTTGAGCAATACCAAAATTCAAACAAATAGACTTCGCATGACCAATATGCAGGTAGCCATTCGGCTCCGGCGGAAAACGTGTCTGCACACTGTTGTGCTTACCACTAGCAAGATCGGCATCAATAATTTGACGAATAAAATTGGTTGGACGGTTTTCAACTTCCGACATCCACAGAACCCCTAAAATATGAAAATTTAAATAGTATTATGGCCGACATTATATCAGCAGATTTAACCAGAGCGCACCTAAAGATTAAGATTACTTAGCAATTATTTATTGAGTAATTCTAAGCCGCAATATGCATGGTTAACAGGTTTAATAGCCCAAGTACTTACGGTAAAGACTTTATTGCCGAAGTTAGGCCAGGTTTTAGCATTTGCAGTTGCATGTTTTTACTATCCGCAATCAATACAAACATAGTATTTAAAAACTCTCGAGCATTATGTAGTTTTGCTAAACCTTGCTGGCTTGTATATGCCTGCTGCCAATTGGTACTTGGAGCATGTGTAATGTGCTTTTTTAACCAGCTTTTCCAGTCTTGCTCTGTATGTTGCTCCTGTAAGAAAATATAAAGCAATGGCATGACTAAACGCTTAGGTTCGCCATAAGTATAAAAATAATCATTTTTAGGGAGAACTTGCTGGCCAATTGCCTCAAGCATCATCGATAATTGTTTTTTGTTTATTGCAGGGTTTAAAGCTAACTGTAAAAATAAATCTGCCGTGTGTGCGACATTGTGTCGCCAACCAACAATGTCATCAAAGCCTCTATAATCAGTAATATTAAGCATATATTCCGCGCTTTTAACGACTAATAACTCACGTTGCTCTACCGTTAGATAAGGTGTTTTTCGATCAACCCGTGCTAATTCAGCCAGCATTAAGGCAATAAAAGGCTGGTAAACTTGATTGTCATCAATGGTTTCTTGAGCAAAATCACTCAATAACTTTTCAAACATCACTTGATAAGTTTTTTGCGACAGTTTATTTGCTCTTAACCACGCAGAAAGTCCCGCGTATGCGACACCGTCACGAATGTTACTTTGCGGAACGGCTAAACAATTTAATAGCTGCAAGGCCAATTTATCGCGTTCATTATCATCTTCAATATCAAAGTCTTGTTTAGCTAAATCCAACAAAGTTTGTTGGTTCCACTCACTGGTATAGCATTGGCTTACTAAGCTATTAGCATTGACACTTTGAGCCGATGCAGCGCCAGTAAACAAAAACAAAACGCACATTAAACTTGTAATAATTAATTGATTAAAAATCCCCATATGTTTCATTATTTTCTCCATTAATTTTCTTAAGACGTTGTCCGGTTGACTTTTTAGCCACGTGCATGACAGCGACATATATCTTCTTGCTGAAAATTCAAACAGTTACACTAATCGCCAATGTAAATTAAATCAACAAGTTCTATAAAACGCCATTCACATCAGACCAGTTAATTGTTATGTTAGTGAAACAAAACACTGATATTCATTTAAAAGCCTGCCATGCCTGAAACTACAAGCTCAAATACACCAGTCACTTCCAAACCACTCATATTTGAAAAGTATCAAAAATGGCAGCAAAAATCTAAAAGCCAAATGACAGTCAACGGTTATTATCGTGCAGGGGAAAAAGCAGGAAAACGTATACATTTACTACACGGTACGGGATTTTCAGCAATGACACTAGCAGCGATGGCATCTCAATTGCCTGAAGATAGTGCTATTTGGCTTACCGATGTTCCGGGTCATGGGCAATCTACACAGCCTTCCAAAGGTATGCCTAACTGGCAAAAAATGGCGAACACTGTAGCTGACGCCATATATAAGCAAGCTAATGTAGCAAAAGATGGACCTTTGATTGGCATTGGCCACTCAATGGGCGCAGTGCTAACGCTATTGGCTGCAACTAAATATCCAGATTTATTTAGTGAGGTAATTTTACTTGACCCTGTTCTTTTCAAGAACGAAATGATTATTGCGCAGCAATTAATGCGCGCTACTGGCACTTGGCGCCATAGAGCGCTAATAAAGTCGGTCAGTAACCGTACTTCAACTTGGCCAAGCTTAGAAATAATGAACAACGAGATTGCTATAAAGCCATTTTATAAACCGTGGCATGCGCAAGTAATTAACGACTATTGCCGCTATTCAACTATCACTAACGAGGATAACTCAGTAAAACTGTCTTGTTCTCCTAAATGGGAGGCATCAATATTTGGTTCATACCCTAAAGGACTTTGGCGTGCGGTAAGAGAAATAAATTTACCCGTTAATATACTAGTTGCTAATAACACTTATTTTTTTATTCCATCGGCGGTAAAACGCGCAGCCAAGGTTAATAAAAACATCAAATGGCAAATGTTTGGCAATCATCATTGCTTTCCGATGGAACAGCCTATTGAGACAGCTATCGAATTAACTAAAATAATGTCTAGACCCAATATTGAGTAAGCTGCTATTTCTTGATTTAGTTCTACTTTTATTACTTTAATTTTTACTATACTTAAAAAGAAAATAATTTAATTGAAATTAATTACATTATTCTCATATCTTTATAAAGAGAATTTATAGGAAGTCGTAATTGAAGTATTTATTTCCCCTTGCTGTTTTTACTTGTTTTTGTACTTTTGCTAGTGATAAAAACCCGACATTAGAAATAGTTAGTGAACATTGGCCACCTTACATTGTGCAAAACACTAAGGCTAATAATGAGGTCTCAGGGGTTGTAACCAAAAAAATTAAAGCCATATTTGACAACTCCCCACTTCAATATCAAATAACGACTTATCCTTGGGCTCGCAGCTATTATTTAGCGATGAATAAACCCAACGTGTTAATTTACTCTATTTACAAAACTCCTGAACGTACCCCTTATTTCGAATGGTTCTGCCCTATTCATGCTAAAACGCCGGTAAATATCTATAAATTAAAAACAAATAACACTGACATTAGCAGTTTAGCTTCTCTAGGTAATGCTGTAGTTGGCGTATTACGCAACGATAATAGTCACAACTATATGGTTAATAATGGTTTTAATGAGGAGAAAAATTTAGCGGTTTCATCTAGTGAAGAAAATAATATCAAAAAGCTACTTAAAGGAAGAATCGACGCAGTTATTCAATCTAGAGACGCTTTAATTTATCGAATACAGGATTCTAACTTCACCATAGATGACTTCTCTGTAGGCTTTAAATTACATAAGGATGCCAATAATGAACATTGTATGGCACTAAATAAAAATTCAGATCCAGCAGTAAAAAGTGCAGTAAAAAGTGCATTCAATTTGTGGCTTAAAGAAAACGCCTAAAACGCTAAGAATATATTTAAAAGAAAATAGCTTTGTGTTACGTTTATGCCATTAATAAAACATGGACGTAAAAATGAATAAACTCTTCACTATCAGCATAATATCATCAGTATTATTATCTAATAGCACTAATGCTATAGAGATATCAAAGCACTTAAGTACGACAACAGAACCAGTTCCCAAAGTTCGAGTTAATCCTAAATACCCTATCAATGCAGCTCGAAATAATCGTGAGGGCTGGGCAAAATTTAGCTTTATTATTGAAAAAGATGGTAGCGTTTCTAACGTTATTGATATCGATAACTCAGGTAGTAAAGACATCACCTTAGCTGCAAAAAAAGCGGTGATGAAATGGCAATATGAGCCTGCACTGGAAAATGGCGAGCCCATCCAGCAATGTGTTAATAATGTACAACTAGATTTTAGAATGCACAAAGACGGTACAACAGAAGTTACTCGAAAGTTTAATAGAATTTATAAAAAAGCAATAAAAGCACTCGAAGAGAAAAACTACTCTGAAGTTGATGAGTACTTAGCTAGCCTTAAAAAAATAAAATATTTGCATATGTCAGAAAACAACTTTTTGCAGCTACTTCACGCACAATATGCCAAAGATATAGGTGATGACGCATTGCAACTATCTCATCTATATAAAGTGAACTTTATCGAAAATGAAAAAAATAGTGAGCACACGTTATCAATTTTGGAGCAACGGTTTAACTTAGAACTAAAATTAAATCGATTAAAGCAAGCCTATAGCACTTTTAAAAGGATGGAAAAAAATCCCGCAGCAAAACCTTACTTAGAAAGCTACAACGCGGTAATTAAACGTGTTGATGAGTTTGTTAATTCAGATAAAGATGTTGTAGTAAGTGCCGATATTCGAAATGCTGATTATTGGCAACATTCTCTAGTACGCAATGAATTTACATTAACCAGTATTAAAGGCAAGTTGTCAAAAATGGATATTCGCTGCGCTAATAAACGCCATGTTTATTCAATAGAAAATAACAATACTTGGCAGTTACCTGAGTCTTGGAAGCAATGTCATATTTTTGTGTTTGGTGAAAATAACGCAACATTTAACTTAGTTGAACATCCGTTTAAGGTATAGCGAGCATAGTATTTTCGTCATCATTTTATGTTTTATTTTCAAGGTTCGTACCGCTAAACTTCCCATGTTCGTGCCTTGAAATTTTCAGCAATTAATTATAGCCAAACTGCACCGATTTAATATCACTAACCAGCTGTAAAAAAGTAAATTTATTTACTCCATATAAATGATTAAAAACTCACAATTCAAGGCAGGTAATGCTGAATTAATAGCGTCAGGTTTAAATACGTCTGCCGGCCTTTCTCCAAGTTGTGTTTGCTTCATTTCTCTTTTTAAGCTGTATGATTGTGAAATCTTATGATCGGTAATCAATTGCAGATTAACGCTATCAAAAGCATAGTTACCTTTAACAATAGCCAATTCCTCATCATAAGCGGCCTTTTCAAATTCAAGAACAAACCTTCCATCACGAGAAAACATTATAGTCGCATCAGCAAATTCACAGTACTGTGTTCTCAGATACGGTGGCATTATGGGCACAACATTACTTTCATTTCGTAAATACACGCCTAAATGATTAACACTATAGAAATGTTTACCTTGCGCAAAAGTTAAGTGTGAAGGGCTTTCTAAGCCAGAAGCTAAAAGTAACGACTCGACACTATTTAACAAATTAATATCAGTAAAACTTGGATTGGTAGCAATTGTACTATTAGGGAAGTTTTTAGGTATTGTGACATTCGACTTAACGACACTCACGTCGAGCTTTTTAAGTTTCGAAATCAACGAGTTGATACGTTCTTCACTATAGCCTTGATTGACAATATGGAGCTGTGTTTGTGAGCATGCCATTAAAAATAATAAGTTAACCAGTATTAGATAAAAACTAAACTTCATTTACATCCTTTTTAAATCACTAATAACAAGCCTAAGTTTTAATATTACTTAATAAGTAATTGAAATAACATAAATAAATTTAATTGAATGACTCAAGGCTATTCCACGGTCAACTATAGCAACTTTACAATTGGAGAACATAATGACTAAGCATTTATTACTTATACTAATGGTACTAGTAACAATATCAAAACCAGCAAGCGCCATAAGTAACAGACAAAATAGCACGAGTGAAAAAAGTATTCATGAGAATACAGTAATGACCGCAGGACTAAATCATTTAGGACTAACGGTTAAAAACCTTCAAGCATCAACAGACTTTTTTATTAAAACCTTAGGTTGGAGAAAAGCAGGTGGATATCCAGATTATCCGTCAGTATTTGTTACTGATGGCGAGCTTTTTCTCACGCTTTGGCAAACAAAAAACACCAATTTAGTAGTCCCCTTTGATCGTAAAAATAACGTTGGCTTACATCATCTTGCATTAAGTGTTGCTAGTGAAGGTATGTTACATGAGTTACACCGCAGGTTTAAAACTGTGCCTAACTTAGTTATTGAGTTTTCACCTGAATTAAATGGTAAAGGTCCTACCATTCATATGATGATACGAGAGCCAAGTGGTAATCGTATTGAGTTTGCTTATACGCCCAAAAGAAAGTAAATAGATGGACCAGAATTAAATAGTCACTGATTAAAATATATAAAATTCATTCAAAAAAAAGCGCAGAAAACTGCGCTTTAAGTGAAACTAACTTTTCTATTTTTTGATTAAATCTTGATTAAAATTGTGCGACCACTTGCTCAACAACAGTTTTGATCGCTTTACTCGGATTATCTTGGTCGACTGATTTTATGCGTTTAACAGCCCAACCATGCCAAACTGGCTGATGACTTTTAACGTCATAAACATCGATTGCCAATTTACCTTCGGTATAGTTTCTTACATGAGTTTCGTTGCTTATACCAATACCACCGTAATATCTATGTCCCCAAACAAAGCCAGAACGATAAGTGGTAGGCAATGAATCAACTTTTACTTTTTCTCGACTACCCATTGTATAAGAAATGGTAAAGTCTGCTTGTTCTGCATTGTCAATTAACTGATAACCCTTGGCAATAAATGCTTGTTCAATGGCATTATCAATTCTAACTTTCATTACGGGATTAACATCAACAGGCTCAGCCAATACTTTAGTTTCTTTTAGCCATGAAAACGTTTTGTAATCAGTGGTTGATATTTCACTATTTCGATCAAAGTTGACCCGAGCTTGTTGGGTCGACGCGCAACCAGCAACACTGCCGATAAGTGCGAATATAATAATTAGTTTACTTTTTAACATAAGTCCGTCCTGTTAACGTCGATGAATAACAATTTATAGTCAGTAGACTAACACATCAATAATGAAAATTTGTTGAAATATGTAACTTGCAATACTACCTATGTAACCTGATAAAAAACATTAATAAATAGCAGTAAGGTTACAAATAAAATCAACTACTTAAGTTTGTATACACTACATATTAAGTATACCTAAAATACCATTTAAAATTACGCTTTATTTACTATATGACCTGAAATTTAAAGAATATAGTGCACCATACTCATTTTAATCATAACTCAGAGAATAAAATTATTAGCAAAATAGTAACTTTCCATTGACTCTTGTATACAAACACCTTAAAACTATGGGTATAACTTTTGAACAAACTTACTTTTACGGTTAGCAATATAATAATGCTTTTATCAAATACACTTAATTCACTCCTCATTGTCGTCATGGTCTTTAAACCATTGCGTGGGCGATTTTGTGTGTAAAAAGTAAATAAAAAATATCAAAATAAAACCCTCGCTCTGCAAAGACCGGGGGTTTTTTATAGCTATTACATTATAAATAAAGGGATCATATATGAGCACAGAGCTACATACTGGTGCGGAACTAGTGGTAAAAGCACTATCTGCACTTAAGGTGAAATATCTATTCGGCTATCCTGGCGGTACAGTCTTAGATATTTACGATGCGCTATTTAAGCAACAAGACGTTGAGCATATACTGGTTCGCCATGAGCAAGCAGCAACGCATATGGCTGATGGTTATGCTCGCGCTACTGGCGAAGTAGGCGTTGTACTAGCGACTTCAGGACCAGGTGCAACAAACTGCATTACCGGTATCGCAACAGCCTATATGGACTCAATACCCATGGTCGTACTATCAGGTCAAGTACCCACCGGCTTAATTGGCGATGATGCTTTCCAAGAAACAGATATTGTTGGTTGCTCTCGCCCTATTGTTAAACATAGCTTTAATTGCCGTGATATTACTGAAATTCCAAATATAATCGCTAAGGCATTCTATATTGCTAGTACCGGACGTCCTGGACCTGTTGTTATCGAATTACCAAAAGATCTACTAATGCCAGGACAAAGTGCTGAATTCTTATTGGACGCAGAAATAAAAATGCGTTCATACAATCCAACCGTTAAAGGCCATCATCGCCAGATAAAGAAAGCAGTACAGGCAATATCGCAAGCAAAGCGCTTAGTCATTTACTCTGGTGGCGGTATCATCATTGCCAACGCTGCAGAACTGCTTCAAGCACTGGTTGAAAAGCTTAATGCTCCTATCACTAATACATTAATGGGCTTAGGTGGCATATCAGGCTTACATGATAATTTTATTGGTATGCTGGGAATGCACGGCAGTTTGGAGGCAAATAAAGCCATGGCGCATGCTGATGTAATTCTTGCATTAGGTGCTAGGTTTGACGATAGAGTTACCAATAATGTTAAAAAATTCTGCCCTAATGCCACCATTGTGCATGTTGATATCGATCCTACTTCAATATCTAAAACTATAAATGCTCATATTCCTGTTGTTGGCCTAGTAGATATTGTTATTAAACAATTATTAGCCGAGTTAGAAGAAACTAACTTTTTAATTAACCAAGAAAATAATCAAGACTGGTGGCAACAAATAAACCAGTGGCGCAATGAAAAAAGTATTAGTTACGAAAATGAAGTTGAAGGAGGAAAGATCAAACCACAACGAGTAATACAAGCAATGTACCAAGCAACAAACGGCGAAGCATATGTATGCTCGGACGTAGGCCAACATCAAATGTTTGCTGCCCAGTATTACCCATTTGCAAAACCACGCCAGTGGATAAATTCTGGTGGTTTAGGAACTATGGGCTTCGGCTTGCCTGCAGCTATGGGAGTAAAAATGGCATTTCCTGATAGTCACGTGATTTGTATTACAGGTGATGGCTCCATTCAAATGAATATTCAAGAACTATCTACATGCATGCAATATAACTTGCCAGTGGTTATTATTTCATTAAACAATCGCTCTTTAGGCATGGTGAGACAATGGCAAGATATGGTTTACGGTGGACGTCACTCATCTTCATATATGGAGTCGTTACCGGACTTTGTTAAATTAGCTGAATCATATGGCCATATTGGCATACAAATCAATTCATTAGATGAACTAGACGAAAAGCTAGCGCAAGCTTTTGCCATTAAAAACCAATTAGTATTCGTCGACGTTTTAGTTGACGAAAAAGAGCATGTATACCCTATGCAAATACGCACTGGCGCTATTGATGAGATGTGGATTAAAAAAGGAGTAAAAGCATAATGCGTAGAATATTAGCGATATTGTTAGAAAACGAAGCGGGATCATTATCACGTATTGTTGGCTTATTCTCACAGCGTGCTTTTAATATTGTAAGTCTAACTGTTGCACCAACAGAAGATGCAAGTTTATCTCGTATTACCATTGCGACCGAAGGTGACGATAAAATTCTTGAGCAAATAGTTAAGCAAGTTAATAAGCTTATTGATGTACTAAAAATTACCGATTTAACTGAGCGACAGCATGTTGAACGGGAATTATTACTGATTAAAGTGTTAGCGATGAATGATAAGTCACGTACTGAAGTAAAACGCATTACTGATATTTTTCGCGGAGCAATAATAGATATTGGCAAACAGGTTTACACCATTCAACTAACTGGTGACGCTGATAAATTAAATGCTTTTATTAATACCCTTGCTAATGAAACCGAGATTATTGAATCGGTACGCTCAGGCTGCGTCGGCATTGCTCGTGGTGAGAAGGCTTTACGAGCAAAGTAGTAACCTCCTTTAAGCTTAAGCAATTTATTTTCCAAAAAAAGCCAGCAAAATGCTGGCTTTTTCCATGTCAGTTGAACTTATACTAACTATTTAAAGCGACGTCTCAGTCCTGCAAACATTAACAAGACTAAGCCTGTTAAACCAAAGCCTGCACCTTGACGTTCAATTTTTTCTTCAACTTTACTACAATCTTCAATTTCACCGTCTGTTGGTTTTAACGTTACTGCACGAACAACATCTTCCATTAGTTGTTCACCTTTATCGTCAACCATCAAGTTACCTTTTGAATCTCTACGCGGTACTTTAATTAAAGCTGTAGCAGAAATTTCATTGGCATCATTAATATCTCGCGCTTCGATAACTGTGTAGCCACTATCACAAGCTAAAAAGCTATTTAAGTCAGTAAAGGTTTTAGCGGTCGTATCATACAAAAAACCATGAGTACGTCTAGGGTTAGCACCATTACTATCGTTGTGTGTTTCAAATTCACCTTCACCGACAATCATGCCTTTTTCATTAATAGCACGTGCAGTACTTGAACTACCTGTAAAAAAATCGGTCGGGAATTCCATAACCATATTTTCAGCATTAGTATCAACATGGTAAAACTTTGTTCTTTTATTACCATTTACAAACGTATTTACGTGACCCACCGCAATACCCGCATCGTTAATATCATATGCTCGTGAATCAAAATATTTACCGTGATCATCGGTATAGTCTTTTACTTCACCATTCTTATATACGACGGCATAAAAATTTCGAGATTCATTTTTACTTGGATCAGTTTCATTTTCATCTACCCAGCCATGAGCATAACCAACAGCAACACCGCTATTATTAACAGCTTGTGCATAGTTCACATATTCACGTTCATCATCTTCATGTGGAGTTACTAACTGACCTAAAACCTCAGATGCTACAATTCCATCAGCATCAATTGTCCACTTAATTGCTTCAGTGTTATAAACACTAGAAATGATACGCTGTACACAAACACTATAAGGTAAATCATCTAGTATATCAGGATCTGCACACCCACCAGTCTCATCAGTAATAAAGTCAATTGCTGCTTGATCAATACTAGTACTAGCATAACCTACCGCAATATGAGATTCACTAATATCTAAGATTGCCGATTCACCACCTAAACGCTGGTCTTCAGGTAAGTCAGTTTCACTTGGTGGAATAATTTCAATTATACTTGCACCACCATCAGGAGAGAAAAAACCACGAGTTGTAAATTTACGAACCCAATGGGTAACTTCATCACCATCACTTTCAGTAAAGTCCAACGGTAAATAAGGTGCTGATGCATTGCCGTATACCCAGCCTTCATCAGTGATTCCACTAATATACTCTTTCGTTGAACGCGTAAAGGTATCACTACCTGTAAACTTTTCATCAAAAACGTTGAAGAGTACAGTCTGACCAGTGAAGTTTGTCATCGCAAATACATCACCAACTTCTTGGTAGAGTGTATTATTTTCCCTTGCTCTTAGAAAGCGTATAATCCATGACAGGTCATTGGCTGTCGGGTTTTCATTTCGCAATGCCGTTTCATTTTCAATATCATTTAATTCATGAACCGCCTCATGGCTATTCTTGGCTAATAAAACAATGGCATCATAGTCATCTTCGTCTAAATATTGATATTGCACCGGAAAATTATAAATATCAGTACCAGAAATAGCAGCTTCACCATTAATATTTTCTTGCTGTGCGTAGGTATATTTTAATGAAGAAACGTCACCTTTGTCGAAAACTTCATACGTTTCAGCATTAACAGCGGACATTCCTAATGCGCTAGTAATACCTAGCGCTAAAATTGATTTTAAAAATTGATTCATGTAACTACTTAAACTCACTATCGTTATTATTCATCTAATTCTTGCCACCTAGCATAGGCAACTTCGAGTTTGGACTCACTTTCAGCTAACTGGTTCAATATTTTATTGCTTAGCTCTTGGGCTTGGCTAAAAAAGTCGCTTTGATTCACTTGCTGCTGCAATTCATCAATTAAATTTTCTAGCGTGTCTATCTGTCCTGGTAGCTCTTCTAGTTCTCGTTTTTCTTTAAAAGAGAGCTTTTTCTTACTAACTACTTCTGTTTTTACAACAGCAGTCACTTTAATTTTTTCTTCATTTGCTTTCGATTTAGCTATTGGCTTTGCCATTGCTTCACGTTGTTTATCTTTATAAGCAACGTATTCGTCAACATCATCATAACCACCCACTATTTGAGTAATATGCCCAGTACCATCAAAATATAAGCAACTACTTACACAATTATTAACGAAATCACGATCATGGCTGACTAAAATAACCGTTCCTGCATAATTTGCAACGACTTCTTCTAATAATTCTAATGTTTCAATATCCAAATCATTGGTCGGCTCATCCAGTATTAGTAAATTACTTGGACGTAGAAATAATCTTGCTAATAATAATCGGTTCTTCTCACCACCAGATAAAGCACGAACAGGTGTTCTTGCTCGTTTAGGACTAAAAAGAAAGTCTTGTAAGTAACCCAATACGTGTCGTGGTTTTCCGTTCACCATGACCTCTTGTTTACCTTCACCAACGATTTCTTGTACAGTTTTATTCACATCTAAGGCATCACGATGCTGATCAAAATAAGCAATTTCTAAATTAACACCTGAACGCATTTTACCGCTAGTAGCTTCTAGCTTACCCATGATCATTTTAATCAAGGTTGATTTACCCGTACCATTTGCACCGATAAATGCTAAGCGATCATTGCGTGTGATCAATAAATCTAAGCTTTTGATGATGACTTTATCATCGAACGCGATAGATACTTGCTCTGATTCAAATACCAATTTACCTGAACGATCACCTTGGGTAATATTCATCGTGCTTTGATTACGTACATCACGACGAGCTTGGCGTTCATTTCGAAGTTTCTCAAGTGCTCTTACTCGACCTTCATTACGCGTACGACGAGCTTTTACACCTTGTCTGATCCAAACTTCTTCTTCAGCTAGTTTTTTATCAAATAGTGCATTTTGTTGCGATTCAACTTGTATATCATGAGCTTTCTGCTCAATGTATAAATCATAGTTACCTGGGTAACTTTTCAAAATGCCGCGATCGAGGTCAAGAATACGTGTCGATACACCACGAATGAACGCTCTATCATGACTAATAAACAGTATCGTGCCAGCAAAGTCTTTTAAGAATGATTCTAACCACAAAACACTTTTTATATCTAAATGGTTCGTCGGTTCGTCAAGCAGTAAAATATCTGGTGCTGTCACAAGCGCTTTAGCTAATGCAAGCTTACGCAGCCAACCACCTGATAAATCGCAAATATTATCATCAGCATTTAAAGACAAAGTAGTCATTACTTGTTCTATACGCTGTTCATCTTGCCAAGCATCGGCAAGCTCAAGCTGTTCTTGGACATTGGCTAATTTATTTAAATTGGCTTCCGAAGGGTCTTCAGTTACATCGTGAATAATGACATGATAACGTTTAATTAAATCAGCATTCTTCTTTACGCCTTGAGCGATATAGTCAAACACACTGATATCTGAAGACTCTGGTGGATCTTGCTCTAACATCGCAACTTGCATAGTACTAGACTTAAGCACTTGACCATCATCAAGCACTTGCAAGCCCATTAATACTTTCATTAGTGTAGATTTTCCGGCGCCATTTCTGCCGACTAAACAAATGCGCTCGCCTGTTTGTACACTTAAGTCTGCTTTATCTAAGACTTTGTCTTCACCAAAGGCCAACTCGCCTTGTGAAATACGAATTAATTCCATAAATTACAACAACTCCAAAATTTGCTTCTGTTCAAATGGCCAAAATAATTTCGCCTGATCTGATAAACGCTCTAACACCGGAATACTAATACGATACAATTCCACTAACTTTTCATCATCAATAATATCGACAACATTAATATCAGCTTCTGGCATTACTTGCTCGCACAATGCCAATGCATCCTCACACAAATGACAACCTTCAGTGCCATATAAATTAAACTTCGCAGACATACTAATTAGCCTTACGGGTAAATAACCAACTATTGTGAATATGCTTATTACGTTGAAAATCTTTATCTCGCGTTTTATCGCTCATCTCTTGCACATTTAAACCCAATGCAGATATTGCATCGAAGTCCATTTTAAAATTGCGCTTATTGTTGGTAAACATTAATTCACCGCCTTCAGCTAGAGACTTCAAGCCATCAGTAATTAAACTTACGTGATCACGTTGAACATCGAAACTTTCACCCATGCGCTTTGAATTAGAAAATGTTGGTGGGTCAATAAATACCACATCAAATTTCTGCTGATTGTTCTTCAACCATTGCAAACAATCAGCTTGAATAAACTGATATTTATGGCCACTTAGGTTGTTTAATAAAAAGTTATCTTCTGCCCAACTCAAGTAAGTTTTTGACATATCAACGGTGGTTACAGTGCTTGCGCCATGCAATGCCGCTTGTAGCGATACCGAGCCGGTATAAGAAAATAAATTTAAAAGTGATTTATTCTTTGCTTTTTTCGCCACTATTTGACGCGTTTTTCGGTGATCCAAAAATAAGCCTGTATCTAAATAATCCCACAGGTTCACCTTTAGCTTCGCACCATACTCATCAACAACCATAGATTTTTTAGATTGTTCAACACGCTGATATTGGTCTTTACCCTTTTGTTTACTACGAGTTTTAATAACCACCTTATCAGTTGGCACTTCAAGTACCTTCGGCGCAAAATAAACCACTTCTTGTAAACGCTTAGCCACTTTTTCTGGCTCAATTTTGGCTGGCGCAGCGTATTCATGGATAACAAGATGATCAGCATATACATCAACAGCAACATTATATTCTGGAATGTCAGCATCATATAAACGGTAACACTGAACTTGTTCTTGCTTAAGCCAGCTTTTTAAGTTTTTCTTATTTTTTAATAGTCGATTAGCAAACGCTGAGTCTTTTTGCTCAAATTCAGCATTAACATTACTACTAGCCACTTGCTTTTCATCTAAGTTATAAATGGCAAACTGACAATCTAATGGGCCATTTTTAAACTTATAACGTTTAAAGCTGACCATTTTCATCATGGCTAACAATTCAACGTTTGCTGTTAATACCGCTACGCGCCAATTAATAAAATGAGACTTAAATTTCTGTCCTAGTAAAGCAAAGCATTCTACAAGCTCTGGTAATTCACCAATTCGTTCACCGTATGGAGGGTTAAATAAAATAGTGCCTTTTGGACCAAAAGCATTTTTCATCTCACTAGCATTTTTGCATGAGAACTCAATAAACCTTTGTATTCCAGCATTTTTAGCATTCTGTTGAGCTGTTTTTAATACTCTACTATCAAGATCAATACCGAAGACTTTAGTTTTAAGCTGCGTTAAACCAACATGCGATTTTTCTATTGCCGCAGATTTTGCAGACTTCCAGTCTTCAATCTGATGTCCTAACCAATAATCAAACCCCCATTGCACTCTATCAATACCAGGAGCATAACCAGCCGCCATTAATACAGCTTCGATTAAAACGGTACCTGAACCACACATAGGGTCAACTAATGGCTTAGTTGTATCATCCAACCAACCTGAACGTGTAATTATTGCCGCAGCTAAATGTTCTTTTAATGGTGCGGCACCGGTATTTTCACGATAGCCACGCTTAAATAAGCCTCGTCCAGAAAAGTCCAAATAAATAGCAACCTTGTCTCTTAGCAGTCTTGCTTGGAAACTAATTTGTGGCGCTGACTTATCAATAGATGGCCGTTCTTCATTTAACTCACGAAAATGATCAACAACAGCATCTTTAACCGTTAATGCACCAAATTGACTATTTCTAATTTCATCACTCGTACCAACAAAGTCAATAGCGAAGGTTTTATCAACAGAGAACGCTTCAGACCAAGCGATTGATTTGGCGGCTGTATATAGTTGTTCTTTATTTGCCGCATCGCCCTCGCCTAGTTTTAGCAATACGCGAGTCGCTAAACGCAAATGCAAACATATATGATATGCATGTTCAATTGTTGAGTTGAAATAAACACCTTCAGGCTTTTGAACAACTTGTTCGGCTTTTAATTCTTTAAGTTCTTGTGCCAGTAATATTTCAATTCCTGGGGAGGTTAATGCTAAAAATTGCTGCATAAAGGTTTTCCAATCTAATTTATGCCCGCGATTATAAACTAAAGAGCCACTTTACTTATAGCCATTTTACAAATTTGAGCAAAGTAACTACAAATAGCTAAATTATTCAGGTTACTTTTTAGAAATCTAGAAAGATCGTGTGAATTACGAGTCATTAAAGAGCAAAAAAACAGCAAGTACAAAACAAATGAGATTAAAGCATTAAATAAACTTAAAACAGGTTGCAAATCATCTGAGGTATCCTTATTATACGCCTCGCTTTCAGGGAGCAAGAAATTGCCTTTCAAAAAAGTATTCTTGAGTTTGAATTAAAATAACTTGGCTTACCTAGTTTACTAGGTCATTCGGACGCGGGATGGAGCAGCCTGGTAGCTCGTCGGGCTCATAACCCGAAGGTCGTCAGTTCAAATCTGGCTCCCGCAACCAATCTATTTCCTAGCATTAAAGACTAAATAAACATTCTATTGGGCGTACAACCTTAAGTCGTCAGTTCACTTTCTTCAGAAATAGCGGCTCCCGCAACCAATCTAAAAATCATCTATATCTTTCAATTTCCAGCATATTACTCAACTCTCTTCATATTAAAATGAGCAATGCTTTATATTTTCGACAAACCTAAATAATTAGATTTCATTTCAACAATATAGAAATGTTCTACTTGTTCCCTGCTAAATTTAAAAAATTTATTCCCCCAAAATAAATTAGCTTCAAAGCTTTATTTCTAATATAGCTTCCCTGCAAAAATAACAAATTTTCTTAATATAAATCACAAAATGCGCACTGAGATAATGTAATATAAAGCGATATTTTACATAAAGCTGAATAGCTGATAATTAAGAGATTATTTAGATGAGCGAAGACTTTACTCATATTAACGCTGACGGTAATGCTCACATGGTGGATGTTACCGAAAAAAATGTTACCGAGCGCACAGCAATTGCACAAGCTTACATTGAAATGTCAGCCGAAACTTTAGCTATGATTGTTGAAGGAAAGCATCACAAAGGTGATGTTTTTGCTACTGCCAGAATTGCCGGTATTATGGCCGCTAAAAAAACCAGTGAGCTTATTCCACTTTGTCACCCGCTAATGTTAACAAAAATAGAAGTCGACATTGTTGCACAGCCTGAACACAATCGCGTTGAAATCACCGCGCTTTGTAAACTTTCAGGTAAAACCGGTGTTGAAATGGAAGCATTAACTGCTGCATCTACTGCCGCGTTAACAATTTATGACATGTGTAAAGCCGTTCAAAAAGATATGATTATCACCAATATTCACCTTTGTGAAAAGCATGGTGGAAAATCTGGCAGCTACCTTCATAACCCTGTTACCTAATAAAGGAGTTAAAGATGATTAACGTATTGTTTTTTGCCCGCTTACGCGAACAATTATCAACTGACCGCCTACAAATTGAAGCAAGTGAAAACCTCACTACAGAACATATTAGACAACAACTCGCTTCAAAAGATGAATTGTGGGCTAAAACAATGACCGCTGATAGCTTGCTTGTCGCTGTTAATCAAGAAGTGACTGATTGGTCACAGCAAATAAAGGATGGCGATGAAATAGCTTTCTTCCCTCCGGTTACTGGCGGCTAATATGATTAAAGTACAACTAGATGATTTTGTTGTTGCTGATGAATACCAAAACTTAGCAAACGATAATCAAGACGGCGCAGTAGTCACCTTTGTCGGTAAAGTCAGAGATTTTAATGAAGGACTTGATGTGCAAGGGCTATCTTTAGAGCATTATTCAGGAATGACAGAAAAAGTCCTTGCAGACATAGAAGCTAAAGCTCGCGAACATTGGCCATTAAATAAAGTAACTATTATTCATCGATTTGGCGACTTAAAACTCGGTGAACAAATAGTATTCATTGGGGTCACTAGTCCACATCGTAAAGCTGCATTTTCCGCATGTGAGTTTCTCATCGACTTTTTAAAAACCAAAGCCCCCTTTTGGAAAAAAGAAGTAACCAGTGATGGTAGTATTTGGCTAGACGCCAAAAATAGTGATGATGATGCCTCACAGCAATGGCACGACGAACTAAACAAATAACACTATTAATAACAATAACTACAACGAGAAAGTCATGTTAAAAACCGGACGTTATCAGCATTTTAAAGGTAACTTTTACCAAGTGCTTCACATTGCGACACACAGTGAAACAGAAGAAGCTATGGTAGTTTATCAACCTGAATATGGTGAAAGAGCAATTTGGGTTAGGCCACTTGCCATGTTTGACGAAACTATTGAAAGAGACGGAAAGACGTTTAAACGGTTTCAATATGTTGGTGATGCCAGCTAACAACGTACAATATTAAATTTATAATTGCCTATCATAAATAACACTTTAGATAGGCAGTTAAAAAACTAACCACTTCAAATTGCAAAAAAAATATAATCTTATTCCACTATTCTGCTTGTAACTAATACGTTTATGCTCTCTTCATCATACGCTAAAAACTGACTTAAAATTTGCTGTGTATGTTCACCTATATTTGGCGCAGCATGTTTATACTGTATTGGTGTTTCAGAAAGATTGATAGGTGAGGCGACGGTTTTAATCAAAGTGCCGTCTTTATTAGGTATTTGCTTAACCATCCTGCGGTGTTGAACTTGCGGGTGTTTAAATACTTGTTCTAAGGTATTTACTGGCCCGCAAGGCACTGCAATTGCTTCTAATGTAGCGACCCAATATTCAGTGCTTTTATTAGCTATAATTCCCGCTAATATAGGGATCAACATAGTTCGATTTTCAACGCGTAATTGGTTCGTTTGATAAAAAGAATCTGTGGCTAATTCTGAACATTTGGCGGCATGGCAAAACTTTTCAAATTGCTGATCATTCCCTATTGCTAATATCAAGCTACCGTCGTTCGTTGCAAACGTTTGATACGGCACAATATTAGGGTGACCATTACCTAGTCGCGTTGGGTTTTCATCTGTTGCTAAGTAATTCATAGCTTGGTTTGCTAACGTTGCCACTTGAACGTCAAGTAGTGCAATATCAATATGTTGACCTTGCTCAGTATGATTTCGCGCCATTAGTGCAGCAAGAATAGCATTTGCGCTATAAAGCCCGGTCATCACATCAATAACGGCAACGCCTACTTTCATCGGTGAGCCTGCAGGCTCACCCGTTAAACTCATTAAGCCACCCTCTCCTTGGATCATCGCATCATAGCCCGCTTTATGTGCGTATGGACCACTCTGCCCAAAGCCAGTAATTGAGCAATACACTAATTTAGGGTTAATTGCCTTTACTTGCTGATAACTCAAACCATATTTTTCAAGGCCACCCACTTTATAGTTTTCTATCAATACATCCGCTTTAGCGATCATGTCTTTGATCACTTTTTGCCCTTGTGCTTGAGTAATATCGATAGCTATGGATTGTTTATTGCGATTGGCACAATGATAATATGCCGCTTGTGCAGGCTCATCACCCTGTGCGGGTTTAATAAACGGAGGCCCCCAATGACGCGTATCATCACCTTTTTTCGGTCGTTCAACTTTTATTACTTCAGCGCCCATATCCGCCAACATTTGTGACGCCCAAGGCCCCGCCAAAATTCGGCTTAAATCCACTACCCTAATACCTTTTAGCGCTTCTGACATTGACAAACCTTTAATTTTATATTGTATACCATATGAATAAAAATTATGATGCAGCTTACTTATTTATGATAATTTATCGCTAACAGATAAAACAGCATTAAAGCACAAGAAGGTTGATTTGTAGCAGCAATTTAAATCATGAAATCAATTAAAGAAGTTCGTACTTTTCTTGTGACAGAATTAAGGAAAATATTTTGCATAAAATAAATGACCAAGCATTGATAAAAACCTGCTCTTATATTGATGGTAATTGGCAAAGCAGTCAGACAACATTTGACGTATTGAACCCAGCAACAGGCGAAACAGTTGCGCAGGTTAGTGATGCTAGTGTTGAAGTAGCTTCACTTGCAGTCGCCGCAGCCAAAAAAGCTTTTAAAGCTTGGTCAGCGATGCCAGCACACGAGCGAGCAAAACTTTTACGCAATTGGTTTAACTTAATGATGGAACATCAAGATGATCTTGCTCGTATACTGACCCTTGAGCAAGGTAAGCCTTTAGCTGAAGCAAAGGGTGAAATTGCCTATGGCGCTGGTTTTATTGAATGGTTTGCTGAAGAAGGCAAACGTATTTATGGTGATACCATACCAAGTCTATCACCTAATCAAAAAGTTATTGTTACTAAACAAGCCGTGGGTGTTGTTGCCTCGATTACGCCATGGAACTTCCCCAATGCCATGATCACCCGTAAAGCTGCCGCAACACTTGCCGCCGGTTGTACTTTTGTTGTTCGCCCTGCGACACAAACACCATTATCTGCACTAGCAATGGCAGAATTAGCACAGCGTGCTGGCATTCCTGCAGGTGTGTTTAACGTAGTAGTGGGTGAAGACGCTATTGGTATTGGCCAAGTACTTACTACTCACCCTGATATCGCCAAATTTACCTTTACCGGCTCAACCGCGGTAGGAAAAATTCTTATCAAACAATGTGCTTCAACGGTCAAAAAAGTTTCTATGGAGCTAGGTGGCAATGCGCCTTTTATTGTTTTTAATGACGCTGACATTGATGAAGCCGTTAAAGGCGCAATAATTTCTAAATATAGAAATGCTGGTCAAACCTGTGTTTGCACTAACCGTATTTTTGTTCAAAAAGAGGTACTGGCAAGTTTTACTGAAAAATTTGCTGCCGCTGTTAACAATTTGCACGTTGGCAATGGCGTAGAAAACGATATACAAATAGGCCCTATGATTTCTAGCGCTGCTGTCGACGGCGTTATAAAACTGGTCGATGATTCCATTAGCCAAGGCGCTATTTTGCATACAGGCGGTAGGCGTCATCAAGCGGGTAGCCACTTTTTTCAACCAACAATATTAACCAATGTAACACCCGATATGTCGGTAGCACGTAATGAGATATTTGGCCCAGTTTCACCGATTATCTCTTTTGATAATGAAGATGAAGTAATTGCCATGGCAAACGATACTGAGTATGGCTTAGCGGCTTATTTTTATGCTCGTGATATTGGCCGCGTATGGCGTGTTGCCCAAGCGCTTGAATATGGCATGGTTGGAATTAATGAAAGTATTATATCAAATGTTGCCGCACCATTTGGTGGTGTAAAACAATCGGGTAGCGGCCGAGAAGGCTCAAAATACGGCTTAGACGATTACTTAGAAATTAAATATCTTTGTATGGGTGGCATAAGCCAATAAACTATCGTTAAGTAGTACCAAATAAGTAAGTGAAAAAACCAATCATAACAGCCGAGATTCTAATCAGAGCCTCGGCTGTCTTTCATTTCGAAGCTTTAGTTATAAAACCAAGTTAGCTAAGCAACTTACTCACTACAGTGACATTGCTATGTAAGGTTTTATGTACTGGACATTTGTCGGCAATTTCTAAAAGCCGTGCTTGCTGAGCTGTATCTAACTTTCCTTCATAACTAATTTCTCGCACTATCGCTTCAATACCATGGCTTTGATTTTCACACTGCTGACAGTCTTGCTGGTAGTCGCAACTATGGGTCAATTTAACCTTAATATGTTGAATGGCTAAGTTTTTACGCACAGCATACATGCGTAATGTCATCGCCGTACATGCTCCTAATCCTGCAAGTAAGTGTTCATAAGGATCGGGGCCCATATTATTGCCACCAACATTTGTCGGTTCATCAGCCAGCCAATAATGAGAATTGGTACTGACATGTTGAGTAAATTTATGATTTTTCTCTTCGACTAACACATGCCCTTTCGCAACATTATTTTTAGCTGCAGTAGCATTTTCACGGCTTGCATGATTTGAAACGACATGATTTCCCTGAGAGTCAATATAACGTCCTGACCATGCGGCAATAACATCAGCAGCATACTCCGCATCACGCTTATTGGTCAGTAGATGATCGGCATCATCTAAACTAACAAAGCTTTTTGGGTGTAATGCTGCTTGATAGATTTTTTCGGCTTCACCTATTTTTACCGTACTATCGATTGGCGAATGCATAACTAAAAGCGCTTTTCTTAACTGTCCGATATGACTTGTATCATAACGCTTAATATCATCTAAAAATTGCTTTTCTATCGTAAAGACACGCCCCGCTAAATTAACTTCCGCTTTGCCATTTTGTTCTATATCGTCAAGTTGAAGGGCAAAGTTATGAGCAACATGTGCAGCGTCTGATGGTGCGCCAATGGTGACTACCGCCATTGCTTCTTCAACGTGTTGAGCAACACCCAATACAGCCGCGCCACCTAAGCTATGCCCTATTAGCAATCTAGGCGCTTTATATTCTGTGCGAAGAAAGTCAGCAGCAGCAATTAAATCCTGAATATTTGAAGAGAAATTACTATTAGCAAAGTCACCATCGCTATTACCTAACCCCGTAAAATCAAATCTTAATACCGCGATGCCCTTACTGACCAACGCTCGACTAATACGTGATGCGGCGGCAATGTCTTTGCCACAAGTAAAGCAATGAGCGAATAAGGCATAAAACTTAACATCTGACTCAGGACTTTCTAGTAAGCCACTTAATTTATGTTCTCCGCTAACAAATTCTACTTTTTCGCGCATAAAAAGATCCTTAATAGTAAATTATAGTAATAATTTGGCTTTTCTTGCTTAGTTTCATATCTGACCGACAAGCTATAAGATAAATTTCCTTATTATCATTCTAGGCTACATTAATCGAACTAAGTTTTTACTTGGGTAACAAATTAATCCAACGGAATTGAATTAATCACTTACTTTCTCGGTTTTTTTGTATAAAATATACAGATTAGCTTTTTAAGTATCTTAAAGGAACGAATATGACCATAGGCGTTGGCGGCTCTACCGCAGAAGTTGAACTAAAAAAATTAGTCAATATGACTCAAAACGTGCAGGCAATCAGTCAGGCTGAATTCAACCAACGTATTGCCAAAGCGCAAGCCATCATGGTTGAAAATGATATTGCTGCCACCTATGTAAATGCCGGTACCAACCTCGCTTATTTCACCGGTACTCGTTGGTATGCTAGCGAGCGTATGGTAGGTGCAATTATCCCAAAAGAAGGAGATATAACGTATATCAGCCCTTTCTTTGAGGTAAGTACTTTAAGTCAATACATGACGGTTAAAGGTGACATTAAAGGCTGGCAAGAACACGAAAGTCCTTATCAACTATTTAAAGAAGCTTTAAACGATTACGGTATTCATTCGGGTACAGTGGCGATAGACGAGTCTACCGCTTTCTTTGTTGCTGACGGTATTAAAAACGCAGCACCTGAATTTGAATTAATTGATGCAAAAGCGATAACCGCAGGCTGTCGCGCCATAAAGTCTGATGCTGAAATAGCTTTATTGCAACAAGCAAAAGATATGACTATTGAAGTACATAAAGCGGTTGCTCGCATTTTGCGTGTTGGTATTTCCACCCAAGAAGTGACTAGCTTTATCGATCAAGCGCACCGGATAGTGGGCGCTCCTGCTGGCTCATATTTTTGTATCGTACTTTTTGGTAAAGACTCTTCTTACCCACATGGTGTTAAATCACCAAAAGTACTGGAAGAAAACGATATTGTATTAATTGATACTGGTTGTCAGGTTGAGGGATATAACTCTGACATTACCCGTACTTATGTTTACGGCGAGCCGAATCAACGCCAGCGTGATATGTGGTTAGTTGAAAAATTGGCACAAAAAGCCGCTTTCGATGCTGCTAATATAGGTGTGCCTTGTGGTGATGTAGATGTAGCGGCAAGAGATTATTTGGCAAGTCAACATATGGGGCCAGATTATGAAACTCCCGGTTGTCCACATAGAACCGGTCATGGTATTGGCTTAGACATTCACGAATGGCCATACTTAGTCCGCAGTGATAGAACACCATTAGCAAAAGGCATGTGCTTCTCAAATGAGCCTATGCTGGTGCTACCAAATGAGTTTGGTGTGCGTTTAGAAGATCACTTCTACATGACGGACTCTGGTGCTAAATGGTTTACAGAGCCTTCTTATTCTATTGATGACCCATTTGGTTACGAGCAAGTTTAGGCCAAATTAAGGGCATTAAACATATCTAAAGCCAGCATTAGCTGGCTTACTAACACTGGCTTTTAAAAACTATTACACTTTTCATTGTTAAATAGTTTGGCGTATGGCCTGGCTTTGGATAGAATTCAGTTATTGTAATTTTAGAACTTGAACCTATGCATGCTTTTTTAGAATATATCCCTTTAGTCATTTTTTTCGTTTTCTATAAATTTGCCGATATTTATTGGGCAACAGGCTCACTGATTGTTGCCTCAGCCATTCAAATTTCTTATTACTTAATAAAAAAACAACCTGTACCCAAAAGAAATCTTGTTTTCTTTGGCCTAATTGCTGTTTTTGGCGGCCTGACTATCTATTTACACGACGATACATTCTTAAAGTGGAAGGTCACTATTATTCAGGGCTTTTTCGCCATTGCACTTATTGTTAGTCAAAAACTATTTAACAAAAACATAATCAAAGAATTTTTAGGTGAAGCACTAACCTTACCAGAAGAGATTTGGAATAAACTTAATCTTTCTTGGGCAATATTTTTTGCTACTTGCGGTCTACTTAATTGGTACATTGCTTTTAACTTCAGCTTAGAGACTTGGGTTAATTTTAAAGTATTCGGTTTAACAGCATTAACCTTTGTTTTTGCTATTGGCTCAGTATTATCTTTACACAAATACATGCCAGATGACCCGGAAGAAGAAAAGAAAGAATAACTGACCACGTACCATTCGTCGTTTTTAATAAAAGAATAATATTGGAATTAAAATGCTTTATCTTGTTTATAGTGAAGATGTAGAAAATAGCTTAGCACTTCGATTAAGTGTGCGTGAAAACCATTTAGCTCGATTAAAAGATTTACAAGCACAAGGGCGCTTAATTGTTGCTGGCCCTTGCCCTGCTATTGATAGCGAAAACCCAGGTGACGCTGGATTTACCGGCTCGCTTATTATCGCCGAATTTGATAGTTTAACTGATGCACAAAATTGGGCTGACCAAGACCCATATATTGCAGCAGGTGTTTATAAAAACGTTACTGTTAAACCCTATAAAAAAGTACTTCCGGCATAAGTTTCGGTATTCGCTTTTACATAAAAACTCATGGCTAGCAATGATTAAAAAAACTCATATAAAATATTTATTACCGCTATCTTTAGTGCTATCTAGTCCTGCTTTGGCTAAAAACACCATCGAAATGTGCGAAATGAACATGACGACAACACCAGAAGTATCAAAGTGCTTAGATGGTATTAAACAAGATAAAGATCGTGAACTACAGACTTGGGTAAATAATCAATCATTTATCTTAGAAGAGTTATCCGCTAATACAGGGCGACGTGCTGCAATTAACATGTTTAAGCGCTCACAACGTAACTTCATTAGTTACCGTGAAAATAATTGTCGTTGGCAATACCTGTCAATTTCTCCAGGTACTGGCGCTGCCGCGGCTTTTAAGAAGTGTTATATCACCCTAACCCAAGACCGCATCAATGAGTTAACTAACTTGAATAAATAACTTAACTAGACTATTAAGGCTCTTTATTATCTATAAAGAGCTTCATAAAATCTGTAATGATCTTTTATTTAAACTTAATTTTTCAACATTATGGTTTTCGTTGAAAGCGAGCCACCATAGCATCAATACCGACAGTTAATAATAATGCAACAGCCAAAAGTTGTGCAGCAATGGCAGAAAATATGTCAGGTGCTTTCATAATAGTGGCCATCAGTGAGTCTTGGTAATAAAAAAACCATTGATGGTCTGCTGGAAAAATGACAGTATGCAAATAATAAAATACGGAGGTAAAGCCCCACAAAAATAACACCGCCACAACAAGCAGGCACAGTACCATCACAGAAAATAATTTGTGCTTACCCAAAGGTACTGTTGTTATTGAAGCCATCATTAGTTCAAATTGCGTGGGGTTACTTTTTATAACTGTATTTTCTATAGCTGTGTTTTCAATAGCGGAGTTTTCAATACACATAGCACTATCGCTCTTATGACTTGCATTAGAACGACTAAACACTTGCTTACGGGTATAAAGCACCAATAAAGACAATAACAGCAATAAGTTACTCATCCATAACTGACTGACCTTATCGAGCAAGTTTGCAACATCTTGCAAATGAACCACTTCACTATTGGTTAACAAACGACGTATTTGACCAGCTGAGTTTTGGTAGCTAATACGATCCAGCCCTTCCCCTTGTTGGTGAATGGCTTGAACAATATCTGCAAATTTTTCGTAATGCAAGCGAGCATCTTCTACCGGAAAGTCACGTTTCCCATGGGTATTTTTGATAACATTTTTTTTAATCGTGCTATCAATTTGTAAACTTTGATACCAGAAATCATAAAAGAAATTCGCTGATTTACTTAGTTGCCAGCTGACACCTAAAGTAAATGTGAGCAGCGAAAGTGAAAACGTTAACCAAAGTAAATGTCTCATTACGTGTTTAAAGGTGATGTGTCTGAGCATATTAATCATTAAAACTCATATTCAATTGCAACACGCAATATATGATCTTTGCTGTCACCATTTAAGCCCGTAATAAACCCCGCTTCCCATTTCAACTGTTTTTGGCCGTCAAAGCGGTGAATACCCATAAATGCGGGCCCTATTCCGGTGTAATCTTCACCAGTATAAATTTCTATCGCTGGCTGTACTTGTGGTAACCAACGATAACGATATTGCAGACGAAACTCTGTTTCAAATTCATTTTTAATATCACTTCCACTTTCATAAATTAAAAAGGCGTTTAACGCTAAACTTGTACGGCCGAATTCCTTTTCAAACAAAATACCCGTGGTTACTTCCCAAATATCAAGTTTATGTTCTTTTTCAACTTCAAATAACATGCCCCAATCAGCCCAGTATTCACCTTGTTCCGTTATCATCCAGCGAGTTTCAATTTCATAAGCTGATAAGCCAAAATCGCCATCACCGTCACGTTCACCAACTATATAGGCCTCTACCATAATGTTATCTGCCAAAGACTGACCATAGGCTAAACGTTGGCCCAAACTATTACCATTATCATTTTGGTGTGACAATAAACGCCACTCAAATTCGCGTTCATTCGGTAATACATAAGGGTGGTAAACCTTATCAACAACAACGCCATCAGCATTAACTTTGTTACTAGTTATCAGTAGTGCCAGTAGCAAAATTAAACTCAACATTGACAGCACCGCTGACTTTACTGCTTTACGGTAAATCATAGTGCCGCCTCCTTAAGTGTCCTATTACCATTTCTTAGCGCAGAATTAGAACGAATAAAAATTATTGTGAAAGCAGCAACAATAGCCGTAACATAAAGCAATAGTTGTATTAAGGTTGGCGTAGCGTCGTAACCAAAAAATACCGTTAGTAAATAACCTACTTCTGAGTTTTCTAACACAATATTATTTGAATCCCATAAAATGTTGCCGATAGGCAATTCGTCTATCTGTAACAATAAGTTGGTCGATTGCATAAGCAGTCCGGCACTAAAAAAAACTAAAAGTGTCTCCCGAATCAATCGATAATAATGCTGAACAGCTTCCATCATAAAATAGAGTAATATTGCAATACTGGTGCAAATTCCTACGCCAAGTACAACACCAGTAGACAATACATTCGAGGCATTATTTTTATGCCAAAAACCAGTGAAGTAAATAAGAAAATTGGCGCCATTTAGCATCATAATAACGGCAACTAACGTAATCGCGCTATAACGAGTAATAGTTTTTGATCGTGCTGAAAAATTTATAATTTTTCCAACAGCAAGATGGCTAAGCAACACTAACACAAGACAATAACAGCCAAAATACAGTGAAGCATAAAGCCATTCCCGTCCGGTATCATCAATGGCATGAGCAATAACATCAGTTGCCATTAATAGTGCAAAGCTAAGTAACATGCCTATTAAGCCAGATATATAGACCCAATTGGCCTTAATGCTTTGTTGCTGTAATAAAGACAATAAGATAGCCATCACCACAAACACAGGCAACGCGTCTCTTAAAAATAGGATCACGGTATTAATCAACATAAACAACTCCTGACTCTGTTAAGTTATTTTGTTGAAATGCGATTGTGCTACCTATTTCGTTAAATTCTCTGTTATCAATGTCATGTAAACTAACCTGAGGAGGCACTTGTGGAGTAACAAGAATCGCACCTTTTGCACTATTAGGATTAAACTCACCGAAAAATTCATATCGGCCTTGGGGTAAGGGGCCAATAAATATAACGGATTTTTTTTCAGGAAAAATAACTTTTTCACGATTAAGGTCGAAACTATCAAACTCTTCTGGCGTTTGGTCTCGATTATAAATAATCAATTTAACTTTCGTATTTTCAGGGATTTCAATTTCTGAAGGAAAGAATAAATGATTTTTTAATTCAATTTGAAATTCAGGTCGTTTGGCGATAGTCAAAAATGACATTAACGTTAGCGCCGCCACGACAAAGCGTATTAACGGCATAGAATAATGACTAATCATGGGCTTCCCCCACTTTATGATCAGCTTTACCACTGATTTTATTCATATTATTTTTTTCAATAAAAAATGTCACTTGCACACATAGCCCTGATAAAGCAGATGAAGTACTTAAAGTAATTTTTGCTTGGTGTAATTCTACAATGTGTTTCACAATTGACAAACCTAAACCACAACCAAAAACCTTTGACTGGTGACTATCACCGCCAACACGATAAAAGCGATCAAATACTCGTGTATATTCTGCCGGTGCTATGCCGGGGCCAGAATCGTCTACGCGCAGAATAACCTTGTTTTCTGCTTGCTGACATGAAACCAGTATTTTGCCATTGTTTGGAGTATATTTTGCGGCATTTCCAATCAAGTTTTTCAATAATATACCAATAGCAAAACGATTACCTAAAACTTCAACTTGCTCGCTATCAAGCTCAATATCGTGGCCTCTAGCGGCGATATCAGGGTATAACTCACTAATACATTCTTGCAATATTGTTTGTAAATTTATTGCTTCACTTTCCGCTAAAACTTGTTCTGGATTGGTTCTATTTAAGGTCAATATTTGATCAACAACATGTGCCATACGTTCAACACTTTGCTCTAATTGATTAAATGGTAGTGCCTGAATTGGTGTTACTGTGTTTATTGCACTCTTTTCATCATTTATTGAGTCATAATTTTCTGATGTATCAACAAAAGGCATTTCTTCGCCTGAAGTGACTTTTGATCTTGTTGCTTGGTAGCTTTGTTGCAAATTATGAACATTTATTTTCAATACACTTAACGGTGTTCTCAGCTCATGAGCGGCATCTGAGGCAAAGTGTTTCTCTCGTTCAAACGCTAATGATAATCGTAGAAATAATTCATTCAAGGTTTCAGTAACCGGTAAAAGCTCCTTAGTTGAACTGGTTGCGAGTTGGCTAAGATCATGTGCCTTTTTGTTCTTTAAAGATTGAGTTAAAAAAGTTAATGGTTTCAACCCCTGCCTTACAGCCAACGAGATAATTAAAGCTAACAACGGCATAACCAATATAATGGGCGTCACAGCGGCTAGAATAATATCTTCAGCAAGGTCAAAGCGCTGTTTGATCGGCTGAGCAATAATAAACCATGCCACCTGCATTGACCTATCTTCAATTGGTACTGTATATGTACGCCAACGTTTCCCTAAGAAATTAGCCTCAGTGAAACCTTCTGTTAATGTATTCATTAATCGCGCAGGTGCATTATTACTGCGAGAGAGCACCTTATTTTCAACAATAAGCTGATAAGAGAAATTGGCAGGTGCTTTCTGTGCTATCACGCCAATAGGTAAGTCAACTGAGGTTATCACTTGTGCTAATGAGCGTAATTCATCGTCAAATAGGCTTTCAGCCTTATCCATACTAGTTTTATAACCTTGAATAGCTGAAACAAATATCACTAAGGTGATAATTGACAGTAACATCAGTACTAAATAACGACGAATAGACATAAGCGCTTATGCCCTAACCTTTACTGATGGTGTAACCGACACCACGCACAGTTTGAATAAATTTATCAGGTAGTTTTTTACGTAGATTATGTACGTGTACCTCGACAGCATTACTTATAACTTCTTCACCCCACTCATATAAGCGTGACTCGATTTGTTCACGCGATTGAATTCTGCCGGCATTTTCCATCAAGGCTTTCAGCACCATATATTCTTTTTTAGAGCAATTAAGTTCTTGCTCATTTAAAAACACTTTATGGGCTGCGCTGTCTAACGTCACTGCATTAATATTGATAACTGCGCTATCCGCTGTGCCTAAACGACGCTCAATAACTCGCAAACGTGCTAGTAGTTCATTAATATCAAATGGCTTTACCAAATAGTCATCAGCGCCAAAGTCCAAGCCTTGAACTCGTTGTTCTATGGTATCTCGCGCGGTAAGAATAATTACTGGCGTTGATTGCTTTTTCGCTCTTAACTTTTTCAGTACTTGCAAACCATCCATATCGGGTAATCCCAGATCGAGAATAGCCATATCATGTTCAGGAATGGCTAGCGCCGCCAACGCATCCTTACCATTTTCAACATGATTAACGACAAAGCCTTCATAGCGTAATGATTGCTGCAAAGCTTGTGCAAGAGGTAAGTCATCTTCAACCAGTAAAATTCTCATCTTTTTAATTTCTAACCTATAAAAATGACTTCTAGAAGGGGTGTTTATACCCAAGCCACTTGGGTATATATCAATTTGATTTTAAACTATATTATACCAGTATTAAGGGACAATATAGTTTCTATCATTATCGTTTAGTGCTTTTCGCTATTTTTTTCTCTACTTGAGTCAAAAGAAGTTCAATTTCTGCTTGTCTGTATTTGTCAGCTAATAAGCTGTTTACTCGCAAGGGAACTTGTTTAGCCACTAATAAATGTTTCTTTGCTTGATGATATTTACGTTCATCAAATAGAAATTCACCATAAAAGAAGTTTGATATTTTTCCATGTGGATTATTTTCCAAACCTTTTTTTAGCAGTACTTCTGCGTCATCATCATCACCAAAAGCAATCGGCCAGCCAGGTACTTTATGATATAGCACACCTAAACTCGTAAATGCCGAGCCTGCTAAAGCCTTCGGGTTGAGCTCTATCGCTTTCTCAAAATCTTTCTTAGCATCTTTAGCAAATGATAATGCCCCTAAACCGCCACTAGCACCTGCAAAGCTTGATTTAATAATACCGCTCCACGCCCACACCTTTGCTTTTTCAGGATAACTAGAAGTTAACTTATTCGCTTGTTCGATAAGGTTTACAAATGCTTCTTCTTGTATATCATCGTTTAATTCAAAATTAACGTACGCCCAATTATCACTTAGTTGTTGAACATCTTCATCAAGTGTTGCGGCAATTATCTGGCTACTAAAAGTAAAGCTTAGTACCGACAATAACGTAATAAAACTCTTGTTCATTGAAAATAATTTTCTTTTATTGCTAACTAAATTTTTCATCATTAATTCCTTCATTTTTAAGTTAAAGTCAAAAACTTTACTCATATCTAATTGACTTCTTTCACTGTTTGCTACTGTTCAATATGAAAACTAAACACCTGTTAATCGAAATATTGAGTGATAAATTGGTCAACCCCTTTTTCATAAAACTTATTTTCACTTTCTTGTTTAAGCCCTGCAATTTTCTTAATTTTATTGATATTTTTTCTGAGTGCATGATCTACCAACTCAGGAATAAAGCCGTTAAGGCGAACAAATAACCTTTCAGGCCAACCCACTGTTGCTCTTGGTTTATCTTTAATGAGCTGTTTTAACAGTGCAGATGCAACATCTTCTGGTGCATCAATCTTATTGCCCAATGCATAATTCATTTCATTTGCGGCTTCACCATTAATGGTTGTTGCGGTCGCCCTTGGCGCAAAGTAAAACACTTGGTCTTCGCTATTAGCTAACTCTCGTTGTATTGACTCAGTAAAGCCGCGCAAACCAAACTTAGAAGCACAGTAGCTGCTATAACAAGGAAAGCCGATACTACCCAACGCAGAGCCAACATTAACGACATATTTTTCCGTGCTAGTATTTTCACGACCTTGCGCTAAAAATAATTGCGTTAACATCATAGGCGCCATTAAGTTAATATTTATTGCCCGTTGCATTGCTTGCTCTGTCATGTCTTCAAAGCGTGAAAAATCACTAACACCGGCACTGTTAATTAGCATATTGGCACCTAATATTGACGCCTTTGCAATAAGATCTATTTTGCCTTGTTTGGTAGTAATATCGGCACTCAAATAGTTGTGCTCTTTACCGGTTTCAATAATAAGTTGATGCTGTAAGGCCTTAAGATTTTCTACATTGCGCGCTACTAGTAGCAATTCAGCTCCCTGCATTGATAGCTGCTTCGCTATAGCGGCACCTATACCACCTGTTGCGCCAGTTATTACCACTGTACATAATTCAATTTTCATTTAGGTACTCCCAATACGGTCAAAATCCATAAGCTAGCATGTGCAAATTTGAATACTTTTAGTGCTAACTAATTTATTAATTCAGGTTGATAAATGTCATCTAATTGCTCAGCGAAATTAGCTAAAGCGGCTGGTCGTCTAATTCGGCCATTCGCTGTCATCAATTCACTGTTAGACAAGATCGCAGTTTTTAAATAAAAGTAAGCTTTGATTTGTGCATAGTCGGGTAAGGTTTTATTAAGCTCTTTAATATTTTTTGACACTTGCTCAAATGGTGTCGTGTTTTTATCAATGTAAATTGCCGCACAACAAAAAGGTTTTGCATCACCAAATACAATGGCCTGCTTAATATGAGTTTGAGCAAGAAGCCTAGACTCAATCCATTCAGGGTTAACGTTGCGGCCATAGCTAGTCACTAAGGTATTTTTCTTGCGACCTTGAATAATTAAGTAACCGTCGTCATCGAGATAACCTAAATCGCCCGTGGCATATTCAGTTTTCCCCCAAGAACCTTTGTCTCCAGCATAACCAAGAAATAATGGCCCTTGAACAATAATCTCATTTTGTTCAATTTTAACTTTCAGATGTGACAGTATTTTCCCGGCACTTTTAGGTTGATTGTTATTAATTGTATTTAAGCTCACCACTGAACAGCATTCAGATAAGCCATAACCTTGAAAAACAGGTAAACCACTTGCTTTAGCCGCGCTTAATAACGTTGGAGCAGTATGTGCACCGCCTACAGCAATAAATTGTAAACTTTTCGGTGCTTGCCAACCCATTTCACAAGCTTGCACCAAGCCTTTCAAGATTTCAGGCGTTGTAATTAAGCTGCTTGGCTCTGATTGACTAATTTGCTGAATGAACTTATTAAAATTTAGCGACGAACTGCCATTAAAACCTAATGACGATAACGTTGGTATTTCAACGGTGGCACCATTTAGTAGTGGTGCGTAAATACCAGCTATGTTTTCTAAAAGTGTTGCTAAGGGCAATACACATAAATGCTTGGTGATTTTACTTGTGATATTTTTAGCTAATATCTCGGCTACTTGCCATTGATGTGCATTACTTAAACATGCACCTTTGGGTTGCCCAGTAGTTCCTGAGGTAAAGGTAATTTTGGCAGTTCTATCAGGTATGCACTTCTTATCTTCAGCTAACCTTGCATAAGGTAAGGAATAAAGGGACATATCTGAAGCTGATTCAATCAAATCAGCTTCTGGTAATCGCTCAATAAACTTATCAGCAAATAAGGCATCTGCGATTAACACGTCACAACCCGCCGTAATAAGGCTATGTTGCACTTGTTCAGTACTAAAGTAAGTTGGTAATGGCAGTAGCACAATATCAAGTTGCTGACAGGCAATATCAATCAAAACCCAATCAATACCATTGTCTAAGCATATAGCAACAGAAGTAGCTGATAGCTCTGTTAAAGATTTTTTGTAACGAGAAACCTGTTGTAAAAATTCAGCGTAATTAAGGCTATTGTCACCACTGACCAGCATACTTTTTTGGGCTTGCTGCTGCCATATTGCATCTAGTTTCATATTCATAGTTGACTCTCATTTGCAGTAATTACCGGTTCACTTAGTTGTGTAGCCAACAAGTTGATTGTGGGGGCAAGCTGCATCACCATTTCTCGAATAACCATAGATTTTTTTAGCTCATGAACCGCGTTAAACACATTGCCGACGCAAACATTGGGGCTATCGACGTAATAGCTACCCCATCTATCATCTCCATTAACAATGGCATGCTCTGTTGCCTGTCCTATCACTACGGGAAATAATGATAACTTTGCAAGTAATTGCTCTACTTGTGCTGTAGCGGTAAAGCTAACCCATTCAATTTCGGCTTTAGCTAAAGCAAATGCCAAAATGATAAAAAGCTGTCGACTAACGCCGGTTTTACAAGACACTAAATTGCCAATTTCAACAATTTTTTGGCGAGGAATAATAAGACCGTTAATTTGCTTAATTGCCGCTTCAACATTGGTAGATAAATACTGCTCTAAAAATAAAGACTGCTCTGCTGCACATCGCACACCAACAACGGCTGCTATTCGTTGATTAACTTCCGCAGTTAAAAGGTAAGGTAAATAACTGGTGATATCAGCACCATAGGCTGAGCGAAAAATTTTGCTAACGGCATACTCAGCTTTACTTCGACCAAAACTATTCTTTTCATACAAGTGAAAAGATGCCGCACGCTTACTGCTAATGTTTAATGACTTTATTGTTTGAAGATCATTGTTTGCTTGTATCATTTCTACTCCGTTACAAATCACGATTAATAGTGTAATTGCTGACTTGTTAGAAAAGATAACAATGGAATCTTAACGTTTACTTAAGGTTTAAAGATTTTACTCCCGCGACTAATTTTTTTGAAATGAGAAATAAAATAGAGTGTAAACACTTGCAGGAATATAGAACCACACTTCCTTATTTAATTCATATGTAGTGAGTGGAAAATAGTAGCGGTAATGAAAAGTGGCTTAGAGGAAAGTTATGATTAAAATAATATTGGCTAAGTTAAAAACTTAATTGCAGATATGTACTACTGGTTATTCATTTGTGGTTTCCATTTGCATGACATTGCTAAGTATATTAACTTCCTCATTGATATCAGCAAGTGCAAACTTTAATCGAGTTAAAGTTTCATGCGAACAACTTTTACTTAGCACAATTGACTGAATATCATCTAACGAGTTTTTCACCCCCGCGACACTTATACTGATCGATCCTTCCGACTTCATTGTCTAAATTCCATTTTAATTAGGTGATTTTAAAATATAGACCATGAATTTTTAATTACAAAGATATTTCAAATAATGCTTGAAATAACAGCACAATCGATATACTGTACATTCATACAGTATATCGAGGTGAGAGCGATGATTAGTATTAACAAACTAAATTTAAAACTAAATAACAATAACTTAGTTAGAGGTTCGTTGGTGAAAGCACCATTATCTGTCAGTGCGAGTAAGCAATGGTGTAATATTATTCAAGTAACAAGTGCTATCGAATTATCTGAAAAATACCAAAACATTTGTCAAAGTCATCACACAGACAACAAATGGATCTTAATGATAAATCCCGAAAATGAATCATTAGATCAACTTTCGAACATGGGAAAAATCAACCCAAAAAAAATACTGAAAGTGAACTCGAATAAAGTAAATGTGAATGTAGAGCACATTAAAAAAACCTTATTGAAAGGTAATTGTTCAGCAATGATTTTATCAAATGCTCAATTTAACCAAACTGAAATGAATGAACTTTCAAGATGTGCTGCGTTAGGAAAAACACAATGTATTTTGTTACAACAAGCTATATCTAAATTGCATTAAAACATTGCTATAAAACCTTAAAGGCTACCTTTGGCTATGATAGACTCGCCTTTTTAACGTATTTAGGGTGCTTACATGTTATGTCCATGTGGCTCAGCGCAAACATTTAGCCAATGTTGTGAGGTAATTATCACTGGCAGCAATATTGCCAGTTCCCCAGAGCAACTTATGCGCACTCGTTATTCCGCCTATGCAACAAAGCAAGCAGAATATATTTTTCGTACTTATGCTGATATCAGTAGAAAAACTCAAAATATTGACGACATTGCACAATGGGCTAATGAAACCAAATGGTTGAAACTTGTTATTCATCATGCCAGTAATTTTCAACACGATTTATTAGACAATAAGAATGCTCAAGTAGAGTTTTCTGCATATTATTCTCACCAAGGTCAAATTTGCCACATGCGAGAAAACTCTAACTTTATTATCGAAAATAACCAATGGCGTTACTTAGATGGTGACGTTTCAGAGAACTCTGAAATTGATAAACCTAAACGTAATCAACTATGCTTTTGCGGTAGTGCAAAGAAATTCAAACAATGTTGTGCAAAAGTCTTCTAGTGAAAATTGCGTTGAATAGCCACTCTTGGCTCAGATAACAGTACTAGCCATAGCCATAAAGGAAGTAGTGCTATTAAGCGTAGGCTTCCATTAGCGGTGCTTTAACAATAGTTGTTTGTACTGCACTTAGCCACGCATTAACGTTAAAGTCAGCTCTAGGTGCTTTTTTCTCTAGTGTTTGTTCATCGTACTTTTGTTGACAATATAAGCTGGTATTAGTCAGTACTTGCTGGTCAATATGCTTTGCATTATCGCGAAATGCCAATGCTTTAGGGTTAAGCGTATTAGCTAAACGCAAATGTTCCAACTGTTGCTTTTCAATCAATTCCGCTTGGTTAAATAATACTAATTCTGCAACATCATTTAATGCTAAAGGCGCTTCATCAGGGAGTTGAAATTCTTTTCGAAGTTGTTCGGTTGAAATGTTTTTTTCGGCTGCTTGCGAAAGGGGTAATTTAAATTGGCTATGAGCTCTAACGTCATCTGTTAACATGGCTAGCATAAGTGAGAAATCAGAACGACGCTTACTATGAACACTTTCATTAAGCTGCTCGCCTAATTGAAGTTCATGTATCAGAATGTCATTTGATAACGCGTCTAAAGCCAAAATGTTCTACTTAATTACCACTAGTGTAATCAGTATCGGCATGATGTCATTTTTCTTTAGTAATAAATTTAAAATAAAATAAATTTATTTAGGTTTTACAATGTATTGGCTAATTTATAACCGTTAAATTACTACGTGCTTCATTGGCCAAGATAAGATAAAACACGAACCACCGTTGTCGCCATCAACAACTGACGCACTACCGCCGTGCCATTCCATGATGCGACATACAATGGCTAAGCCTAAACCAAAACCACCAGTTTCACGGTTTCTTGAGGTGTCGCCACGAGAAAAGGCATCAAATATTGTACACTTAAAATCATCACAAACCCCATCACCATTATCGGAAACTCTAATTTGACAATGGTCGTCAGCTTGCACAATAGTGATATCTATTTCACCTTTGCCGTATTTAATTGCATTGGAAATATAATTATTTAACGCTCGGCTGATAAAGTGGCGATCAACGTCAACTTTACATTCCCCAATCACGTTATTAATACTAATGTTTTGCTCAAACTGCTGGAAATTACTCACTTGTTGCTGGACTATTTCAGTGAGAGATTCTTGAGAGAAATTTAATTCAGGTTTATCGTTGTCAAAGCTAGCGTAAATAAGCATCTCACTGATCAACTGCTCTAGTTCACAAATATCTTTACTAATAGCATTCCGATACTTTTCTTGTTTGGCTTTATCTTCTGTACAGGCCAGCATTTGTAAAGCAAATTTAGAGCGTGCGAGCGGTGTTCTCAATTCATGAGCAACCGCTGTAGATAATTCTTTATGCGCATCAATTAAGCGTTTTATGCGACTGGCCATCGAGTTAAATGCAGTTACCATAGGTGCTGTCATGTTCGACCTGGCCTTTGGTGCTACTACATCAAAACTATCTTGACCAAATTCTACTGCGGTTTTTCTTAATTGATCCAAATCTCGGGATAGTGGCCGTAACCAAAAAAATAATAAGCACGCTAAGCTCGCAAGCAATATAACTCTAACTAAGGCGGCTATCCTCGGGCGAGTAGGCATTTTTACCGGCCCTAGTACAATAACAGCAGAGGAATTTTCAATGCGGTGGTGAATATTTACATTATCTTTATCATAGTAAATATGCGTGTTTTCTTCACTTATAACATCATGGTTGTGATGGCTTACTTTATTTACTTCCTGCTCCGACATTAACTTCAATGGCAACTGCCATTGCTCAGCAGCACCGGCAATAATATTTTCCCATTCATCATTAGGATGATTTTCTGCAAAATTCGACAGCGCAGACAGCATACTCTTGTAGCCAGTATATGATTCTATATCTTGTTCAAGATAAGTACTCCAAACTTCATCAAGTATCCAAGAGAATATGATAAAGATAGATATTATCAGAAAATATAAGCTAAAAAAGGAGCGTCCGAGTTTCATCAAAATGCCTAGAGAAGAGAATTAGAGGCTGGCGAATAACGTTCATTATTCGCCGGTTTACAAAGTGAATTAATGGTTAATTCCACGCATCAGGAACAAATAAATAGCCTTGGCCCCAAATAGTTTTAATGCGAAACGGTGTTTCGTTACTGTCATGAAGTTTTTTACGAAGTCGAGAGATACGTACATCAACACTTCTATCCATACCATCGTATTCACGACCAACAACCGCTTTGTAGATATAGTCTCGGTTTTGAACTTCGCCAGAGCGACTCGCTAACAACCAAAGCAAATCAAATTCTTGGCTTGTTAAATCAATATTTTCACCATGTAGCGTTACTTGTCTTGAGCCTCGACTAATATGCAATTGTCCGCAGTCAATCTCAGCATTTTCTTTACCGTCAGCAGGTAATTGACCACGACGTAATAATGCGTTCACTCGAGCAAGTAAAACACGCGGCTCTACAGGCTTTATAACATAATCATCAGCACCAATTTCTAAACCTAATACTTGATCAAAGTCAGTGCCTTTTGCTGTAAGCATCAATACCGGGCCTTTAAACCCAGGACGTAGATCTTTACATACCGCAAAACCATCTTTCCCTGGTAACATAATATCGAGAATGATTAAATCAGGTGCAAATTTTTCAACGCGTTTCTCAACAGTATCACCTCTAAATTCTTGTTTAACGTGATAACCTTCGCTTTCTAAAAACTCAGAGACTAAATCCGATAATTGGCGGTCGTCCTCTACGAGTAAAATCTTCTTAACTGATGATTTACTATCTGACATTAACTTGCTCCTACTTTATTACGCTGTTGCTACAGCTATTTCATGGCTATGTTTGCAGTATAACTGCGTTGACATTACATCAATAAACAACATCCATCGAAAGTATGATTTGCTTTAATGTTTGTTAGCTTAAAATGTTTATTGTTAATTAACAACGCCATGTACAAGGTGTTACCTCAATAGTACAACTTATTACCCATCAATTACATTTAATTACATTTAAGCTAACAAACTGAGTTTTATTATGTTTTTATCGTTATTAATGAATAATTAAAATAACGCCATAACTATACAAAGTTAAAACTTTACATAGTTGTAAAGATAACTCATGATATATCTCAATGACTTGATACGAATTTTAAAGATAAGCTTTTTATAATATGAGCCTGCCAGTAACTGACAATAAAAATACTATCGAAGCAACAACAATCACTGAGTCTAAAGCTAAAAGAGCTTTATTCGCTGTTATGTTAGTAGTGTTATTTAGCAGCGCAGGAATCGCGTTACCCTACCCTGTGCTAGCGCCAATATTTCTTAACGAAGTAAATGCGCTGACAACCTTTGCAAATATCCCCAGTAAAATATTACTAGGCATCATTCTGGCAATTTACCCTTTAGGTGTTATTCTTGGCAGTTCAGTTATCGGCGCAGCATCCGGGATTTATGGCCGGAAAAAGACGCTAATCATTACCTTAATCCTAACGGTTGTTAGCTACGTATTATCAGCTTTTGCAGTAATGGCAGAAAACTTCTTGTTATTTGTTTTAGCCCGATTTATTACTGGTATTTTTTCTGGCAATATTAGTATTGCTAAAGCTGTAGCTGTAGATTTATCACCAACTCTCGACAAAACCTATACCTTCAACTTAGTAAACGCCACTGGCTATTTGGGCTGGCTATTAGGACCACTAGCAGGTGGATTACTCGCGATTTACGGCCTTGACGTTATATTCTATTTTGCAGCATTTGCCATTGTTGTCGCACTTATTTGTGTTGCCAAATTACTACAACCAGACAATTTAAAAAAACCTACCTCTACAACAAAATTTTCAACGCTATTTGCTAGCCAAAACTCTTTTGCTTTATTAGCTGATAAAAACATTAGGCGTATCTTTCTTATCTATTTATTGGCAACCCTAGGCTTAAACGCCTATTACGAATTTTATCCAGTGTGGCTAGTCGAAGAATTTGACTTTTCTAGTTTGTCGATTGGCTACATTACCGTTGTTTTGACACTATTTATGACCATAACTAGCGTGTTTTTTGTCAAACAATTAAAGTTTTTATTCGGTTTAAAAGTGGGTTCGATTATCGGCATGTTATTAATGGCGTTACTCTTTGCGCTACACCCGATATTATCAGCGAACAGCGTTTGGCCTATTTATGCGCTAACAGGAGTTGCTATCGCTATTTTCAACGGCTTATTACCCGTTTATATTTCAGAGCAATATGCTGATATAGAACAAGGACAGTTAATGGGCTTAATCACCACCACTTTTAGCTTAGCCAACGTTATTATTGCGCTAGTTGGTAGTTTATTAGCACTGATAGCTGCGCACTGGGCGATTATTTTTGGCGCTATATTACTTATTATCGCTGCAATTGATTTTCACTTCAGCCAAAAAGAGCACTAGCTTACTGGTGCTAAAAAATAGTGCTATAGAAAATTAGCCAGTAAGCCATTTTCTTTCTAGCCACAAAAACGTTAAAGACAGTAATAATATTAGCCACAAATAGCGTTTGTTTATCTCTTGATATTGAGCCGTTGCCGTTGTTTTTATAGCAGAAAAAGCGCTCAAGCTACTATTCCTTATGCTACGTTTTTGTTTATCTGCTTGCTGCCAAGCTTTGAAAGCCAATCGCGGGTAAATATAACGTGTTTGCTCAGTCAAAAGCATTTGGTTTTCGTTTAATGCCTGTAACCTCGTCCACCCAGCTTCGTTTGATACCTGAAGGCCGCATTTTTTATAAGTCGATAATGGGTAGTTACTTAATTTAATCTCAGGCGAAAATATCTGTTTGCTAGATGAAATTAAACAAACTGCTGTTTGCTGTTTAGCTAGGGTTAATTTGTCAGAAGCAGCAGCTAGCCAACGTGTCGAATTTACACGGGTAACTTTAGATAATATAGTTTGCCAATATTGACTATAAAACACCTCACCAGATTCCAGTGCCCATGGATAAGTTTGGGTCAGTGTCGATATTGCCACATTACCTAAACCAAACTGCTGATTTACAACGAGTTGACGACCATCAGCTGACGCTACAAGCACTTGGCCATGCCTTGCTGTTATATCAATAGCAACAGCCCTAGTCATTGCTGGGCTTTCAATATCAATAGCATTTTGACCAGGCCATAACGGAATCACCTGATTTTGTTCAAGTGTTAACGATTGAAAAGCAAAACTAGCAAGTAAGTGCATGCTTTTATCTTTCATTAATTGACTTGTTTGTAATAGTGACTCGTCAATATTGATATAAAGCCCTAAACCTTCTTTCACGGCAAGTTCAAGAGCACTTAACTCTGTCAGTTCTAAGTTAAGCAATGCCCTGCTATCGAGTATTAATAAGTCTGCCTCATTTAATAAATTGGTGGTTAACTGATGCGAATTCGAGCTCTTGGATGCTGATTTTTCGCTTTCATCAAAGTTAATAAGCTGCTGCGACCATTTGTTTTTACTAATTTTGGTAATAACTTTTACTGGGCTATTTGCATGAACTAGCCACTGTTTCAATTGCCTTGTTTCAAAAGATGGTGCAGATTGTTTAATAATCACTCTAGGCTTGCTACTACCTAAAACACTAAAAGCAATATCCTCTATTAACTCGGCCTTACTTAGCAGCATTTCATTTAACGATACCCCTGATGCTTTTTCAGTAGTGTTATCAACCGTGTTAGCAGCGCTACTTTCCATGCCTTGACGATTCAACACCAATTGATAGTTAAATAATCCAGAAATTTTAGTGCTGGTTTTAAGGCTAAAACTGCCATCTTCAGCTACCGAAGTGCTGTCAATTAACTGCTTATTGTAAAAAAGGCTTAGCTGATAATTTTCTTTATCGGTTCTTGGTTTTTGCAACTTGCCTACAAGCTTCATCGTTTGACCCAAATAAAGCTCTTTAGGCCAATTAAGTTCAATTACACCCAGCAATTTTTTACTTGGCAAAAAGGCTAACTTTACGCCATTGATATTTGAAAAATCTAATTGTTGCCATTGTTTTTCATTCAAACCATCACCAACGATTTTTAGCATTTTCGGTGGATATGAATGAGATAACACACGCCCTTTTTCAGCGGTGTTTTGCTGTTGCCATAATCGACTTAACTCTTGTGTTGATTTAATCACCAGCACTTTATTTTTATAACGGCGAGTAAGCTGACTAATATACTCATCGCTATAACCTTCTTGGTTATCAGCCGCCATTAACCAGATATATCGTGCCGCTTTTAATTCTTCATGTAGCGGCTTGTTATTCAATTTTACATGAGTAAACTCGTTAGCATTTACTGAGTAATTTATTCCCGTCGTCAAAAGCACATCAAACTCAGTGTTATTAATTTTTGACTCAATCGGCAGTACAAATAAAACAATACTAAAACAGGCAAAAACATTAGCTAAAGTAACCAATGAAAAGCGCAAGGTATCGAGCTTATTATTATTTAATGCCTTATTGTTGATATCCAAATTGATTTCAGTAACATCGGGTTTTCGGGGATAAAATCGTCGATACACTAGTAACAAACTAGACACTAAACCAATAACAGCTAAAACGATCACCAACCAATGCACTGGTTCAGCAATACGAATTTGAAAATTATTCATTAACGCTATGTTCACAGGCTATCCTTGATGAAATGACTATAGCTTTCAAGTAACGGCTCTTCATCAACAACATTTTGAATTTGGTGCATTGGTACCGCAGTAGCATCCGGAATAAGTTGTGTTAATTTTGCTGCCAGTTTTGTTAAGCAATCTTGGCAATTATTAAGTGTTAAACTTTTTTTTAGTAAAACCTGTTCAACAATTGCAAGTGTACTGACTAAAGCGGAACGTTTAACAATTTGTTTTTCTAGCCCTTCTTTAACGCTTTTAACAATAGCCAAAGTGTCAGTGTTTAATTTTTCACTCAGCTGAACATGCTCATTATTCTTAACTCGATTGTTTGCTTGCGTATGCATATTTAGCATTTGTAAAAATGATCTAAAGGCCCACTGCGTTTGATTCGATAATTGCTCTACTTGAAAAGTAGATTGCTGTACTTGGTTAGCCAATATGTCGTTTTCTTCACCTTGATAACGGCGTTTTTCAGTCACCGGTGGTGGTTCAAATCCTAAACGTTTTACGTAAATACGTTCAGCTTTTTTAGCCAGTTTTAATAGTTTTAATGCTTGTTGTTCAAAAGGTAGTGCTAATTCAGGTTGCGATAACATTAAATGGAGTTCTGCTTGCCACATACTTTCTAAGCTCTTCTTCATCAACGCTTTCGGGTCTTGGCTGCTCATCACACCAATATCACTATCTTCATGGTTATGACCATAACGATTAATAATTGCCATTTTTCCTGATAAATCACCGGAATTACTATTGTTGCTGTCTTCATGACTATGCTCACTTGTAATACGGTTATTAGCCCCATTTTCTGCTGCAGTGATTACCGCGTTACTGCCACCATGGTCGTCATGAACTTGAATTATTGGCTTTTGGTGTGCTTCGCCGCGATGTTCACCTGAGCCATGTTCATCAGTGCTATGACCTTCATCAAACGTTATACCAACACTCTGTTGCCCTTCAGACTCATCCCCCAAATACTGGCCATACTTTTCTTTTAGTGCGCTTTGCGCTACCCCTAAAATTTCCGAGGTTTCGTTAAACTTTTCTAAAGTAAGTTCAGCTTGGTCTTCAATAAGCTCAATTGTTTCAATAATAATTTGTCGCTGACTTTTAAAATACTCCGGCATAAAATCAATAAGAATACCGTCAGCATTAATACCTAATTGTCCCTCTTCAAGCCAGCGTACTATTTTGGTTGATGAACGTGTGGTTTGCTGCTGCGGGGCTCTATTATCTTTGGCTATCACACTAAAATACAATTCATCGCCTGGCTCCATGCCAAGCTCGGCTAACGCCCAGGTTTTATAATAATGCGCTTTGCCTTCAAGTGTTTCTATGCGATCAAATTCAAAATTTTGATCGCGAAACTTAACACCTTCTCCAGAGCCTTTGGCTATTGAGGCTAAAATTTCAACCTCAGTAATAGCAAAGTCATCAGAAATTTGCACTTGGGATACTAATACTGGCTTGGCCTTTTCTGTGTATTCCGTAACGGTAATTTTCGGACTAATAAAGCGTATTTTTGGTGCCTCATCAGCTTGTAGTTTAATACTAAACACTGCTGAAAAAACTTCTGCCAATGGCAATTCATTGCCAGCAACACTTAAGTGATAAACCATACTCGATGTTAATGTTTGTTGATGCTGAAAACTGCCATCTAACATTTTATTTAATTTATGCTGTTCACCCGTTGAGAAGTTAAGGTAATAGTCTTTATTGGAATTGGAAAATTCGAACGACCAAGTAACCTTACTTCCCACTAATGCTTTTATATTTAAAGATTCTGATTGCTGAAAACGATTAGCCGCGTTAGTTAGACTATATGCTGGCGGCGCTATGACTACCTTTTTTGACGTTAAATTAATAATGCCAGCCCTTGTCATTTCATTATTCGCAACAGCATCATTTGGGCTCTGGCTAGTATCAACCGTTGCGCCATTAGGCGTTAGCAATCTTGACTGACTTAATACGATACTCAACAGTAAAAAGCTTATTGAAATGATGAGCAACTTAATAAACTTACGTTTGGCAAATATTGGCGTTAATTCGACGTAGTTGTGCTTACGTTGCTGAGTAAGTATTTCGCCAATTCTAGCCTGTACTTTTTCAAACTGCAGCTGCTCTAGCATCGATAGTTTGTGATAGTCGTTTAAGAGTAATTGTGAACTTTCTTCTAAGTTTGGATACTGTCGATTTAAATGAAATAGTAAGTTGGGCAGTGTTATATCTATATATTCTTTGCTACGAATAATAAAGCATGCTTTACCAACGAATATACCTAACACTGCAATAAATAAAATAAGGTTTACGTAAGATGGGGAAAGGCTAATAAAAGCATACAAATCAAAACCTGTTAAGGCATTATTTCCGATAAACACATTTCCGATAAACACAGCACAGGCAATCGACAAGAGTAACGGGATAAATAATAACAACTGCTGAATTAAAAACTTTCTTCGCCAGCGCTTTACGACTATTGCTAATTGCTCACTCACCTTCAACTGAGTGCTAGCTTTTTCATCATTGTTATTGATGCCTTCACCATCTAGCGGATTAATATCTTGATGAGGCAACAGGTGATTGTTTTTTTCAATATTTTTCATCTAACGAGCAACCTCGTTGATTCTACTTTCACCGTGAGCCGTTGTTAGCATTTTACTTTTTCTTTGAAGAGTTACCTCACTGACCAAGCGCTCTACAAGCCATAATGTTAGCAATGAACAGATTAAAATATTGAGCCAAGATGAGCTCATGTTTTTATGCTGATTTGTCAGTGATACTAAACTATCAAAAGCAGCTAAATCATTACTTTTTAATTCCTGATTAAGTATTATTTGTGATTGAGTTAAACGGTATTCCTCATCTGCTTTAGCTTCTTGCCAATGTTCAAACAATATATTCTGAAGTAGCAAAGGAAATTGCTTAGTCGTTAATAAATTACTCCATGAAGGCGAAAACCTAGAAAATAGTTGGTATAGATGACTAGTTTTTGCTGAGGCGTTATTGCTAGAGTCACTAATTACTTGTTCAAGTGCATGGTCAAAAACAAGTTCAGATCTAAGTAATAAAGGTTTAACTTCCGTATTTTGGTCATAAAATTTCCACAAACTTTCATCTGAACTAACATAGCTATTGCCAGGCAAATACTGAAGTATATTTAACGGTTTAGCACGTTGATAAAACATTATATTTGCTGGTGAAAACTTCGCATGATTATTGTTTAATTCGACAACTGAAGATGACAATAAGTTTACTTTTGCATTTTCAGCATCGACAAAGATATTGCTACCTGCCTTCAGTGCATCAAGCATTGCATTATCGGGTATAGCGGAGCTTAAATAGAATATCCAATCCGGCTTACTGCTCAATGTCTGATGATATAATGCATTATTTTCTAGTGCATTATCTTCTAATGCATTATTTAAAAAGAGCTGCTGCGAAAGCTTAGGTGCTGAAATACGATTTATCGCGTTTAACGCTTGTTGAAAATACTTAATATCTTCAGCGCGATCATCATCATAAACAATCACCACCGTCAGACTGTCATGAAATTGATTTTTATTGCCAGCATTTTTATTTCCACTTTCGGCACCTTCACTATTACGATTGCCGACATTAGTATTTTTGATATGCCACTTTATATCATGCGCTAATGTGATTTCGCTTTCAGGAAATTGCTTTGCGCTATCAGTCACAAATAAATCGAAAGTTGTTTTTTCACTGAATGCGTTGGTGAAATAATACAAATCTAAGTAAGTGTTTTCTTTTATCAAATTGTGGCGAGTTACATCTTCATGTTGATCTACATCTCTTTGGCTATTTTGCCATTGCAATACCTCCACTGTTGATAAAGGCTGACTGTCACTGCTCAATAAATATATCGGCTCTCCAGCATGTAGGCTTAACAGCGCATTTTTTTCGTCAGCATTACTGCTGTTTAACCATTGCGATGTCACCAAAGTAACGTGTTTAGTCTCAGCTAAAGGATTAACAAATAGCACTTGAGCTAACAGTAAAATAGAAACTATTAATAGCAGCAAGCGCAGTATTAACAGCCAGAACTCTGTTAACAATATATGCCGCATACTTTTAGGTTTTATCGCTTTAATCAAGCTTACATTGGCAAATTTAACTAATGTCGGGCGACCTTTACTGATCAAATGAATAATAAGAGGTATTGCGAGCGCAGACAAAGCAATGAGTGCCCATGGGGTTTGCAGCGTAAACAATGAAAAAGAGCTTAGCATTACCTTCGATTGCCTCTTGTACGTACTCGCAGGAAATCAACTAAGCTTTCGTCCAGCGGCAGATCTATATTGCCTTTAAAGTAGTTAATATTATTTTTTACCAACTGTGCGGTGAGTTGTTTATTACTTTGCGCTTTTTTCTCCAGATAACTTTCCCGAACGTCTTTAGCAGCAACAGTTAAGTTTTTTCCACTTTCTAAATCTTGAAATTGAACCATACCTTGATAAGGGAAATTTATTTCGTCATCACTATCGAGATGAAAAGCAATAACGTCAGTTTTGCTATGCTTTAACTGTGAGGTTAACGACAGCAATTCATTATTGTCTTGATGAAAATCGCTTATAACAATGACTAAGGCATTATCTTGCATCGAATGTAAATATTTTAATACTTGTTTGGTCTCAGGCACTCTGCCATTAGCGTTAAGTTTTGTTAGCGAAAGGAGTATTTTCTGCCAATGTTTACTACCTGAATAGGCTGGAATTTGAAGAGGTTGCTCACCTGACAGTGCTAATAGGCCAACAGAGTCACCTTGATTTTGTGCTAAATATGAAATACTTGCTGCTAAGTAACGTGCATAATCAAGTTTATGCCAACGCCCTAAATTTTGCGTTTGTGCCTGTGCATCATGCTTTGTTGGTATGGATTGTTGCAACATTGACTCACTACAATCAATGACCAGCCATACATTAACATCACTTTCTCGTTCCGCTTCTCTAACAAAGTATTTGTCTGAACGAGCAAACAGTTTCCAATCAATTTTACTGAGTTCATCACCGGGCTCATAAGCCCTAAATTGGCTGAATTCAATACCTACACCGCGTTGTTGGCTGGTATGAATACCATGTAAAAAACCTTGCGCCAAAGTTTTAATCACCAATGGCAAATCTTTTACACGTTGTAATGTTTTGGCATCAAAATAAGGTTGTTGCACTACAATTCCTAGCGTTTAACTTAACGGGCTAACGGGAACAGCAACAGATTCGAGCAAGTCGCTAATAACATCATCAGTGGTAATACTTTGCGCTTCAGCTTGAAAGTTAAGTAAAATTCTATGCCTTAAAACAGCAGGAGCAACAAATTGAATATCAGCTAATGTTGTTGCGTAACGCCCCGCCATTAATGCCCGAGCTTTGGCGCATAATATCAATGCTTGCCCTGCTCTTGGCCCAGCGCCCCAGCGCACATAATCAACAATGCTTTGTGTTGCATTACTTTCTTCGACAGCATTAGCAACATTGGCTGGATTAATAGGTCGCGTTGCTCGTGCTAAGTGCGCAGCATAATTAAGTAGCTCAGGAGAGACAGTAACGCTGCGAACAATATTTTGCAGTGCAATAATGTCTTCTGCACTCAGTATCGAGGTCAGTTCAGCGTTATAGTTACCTGTCGTGCGTTTAAGTATTTCTACTTCATCTTGTTCTGTTGGGTAGCCAACACGAATAAACATTAGAAAACGATCGAGTTGTGCTTCAGGTAGCGGATAGGTTCCTGCTTGTTCAACTGGGTTTTGCGTTGCTAAAACAAAAAACGGTTTAGGTAATTGATAAGTTGTTCCGGCGTAACTAATGCTGCGTTCTTGCATTGCTTCTAATAACGCTGCTTGAGTTTTTGGCGGTGTACGGTTTATCTCATCTGCGAGTAAGATATTGGTAAATACCGGCCCTTTTTGAAACTTAAAAAAACGTTCGCCGCTATCATGATTTGTTTCTAATATTTCTGTCCCAACAATATCACTTGGCATTAAGTCAGGCGTAAATTGCACACGATTAAACCCTAAATCTAAAGTTTTTGCTAATGAACTCACCATCAAGGTTTTTGCTAAACCGGGTACACCTTCAAGTAAACAATGGCCGCCAGCCAATATACTGATGAGTAATTCATCAATAATCTCCTGTTGACCTACAATAACTTTACTTACTTCATTACTAACCAATGAGAGTTTATCGAGTAATATTTTAATTTCTTGTTCGTTCATTTACTTTCCAATTCTAAGACAATTGAACTTTAGCTATTCATTGCATACATAATAATGTTGACGGCAAAGCGAGTGTTATCTACTTTTAACCAACGTTTATTTCGAAAATCATAATCCCATTCACATCCTAAATCTTTATTGCTATATAGCACCGCAATGCGCCCGTTAACTTCTATTGCTTTAAGATAGTTATGAACAAGATCATCCCCCCAACCATTTAACTCGATAGAGGTTCTGGGTGGGCCATCGAACTCAAAAAATGAAGAATATATTGAATGATTATTAGGTATTTTCTTTAATGCTTGTTGGCCAAAGATATCTTGCATTTGCAGTTCAAAACTACGGGCAAACATGCCATCAATATCGTGATTGCAGTCATCAACAAAAACAAAACCGCCGTTTTCAACATAACGTTGAAAATTTTGTTTTTCTTCTGCGTTAAATTGCACTAGTCGATGACCCGCCAAATAGCAAAATGGCACGGTAAGCATTTGAGGATCAGACAATGGAATAATGCGTTCTTTGATATCAACCCGCAAACTCGTGTATTCGATAAGAGAATTAAGAACATTTGCAGGCATTCTTTCATCAACTTCCCAATCTCCCGACTCATAACTCAAGCGAGTGAAAAAAAAGTCAACTTGTTCGCGAGCGCTTAACTGCAAAAAAGGTGTTGTTAATGCACCTGCAGATAAAAGTGATAGTGCTCGAATAAAGTTACGTCGATTCATAATGTTTAAGAAAACCCACTAAGGGTAAACGCGCATATGCCCGTTTACCCTTTAGCTAGATTTTGTTACCAACCTTATTTTGCTTAAACAGCATCTGATAAGCTGCTAAAGGTAAAATCGCGTATTTTCATTGGCGGTATCATGCTGCCGTTAATACGTTCAGGTTTACCTAATGCTTCAATATTATTCAGCATAACAATAGGGCTTTCATTGAATCTGAAGTTTTTAATTGGATACTTAATTTTTCCATTTTCAATATAAAATGTACCATCGCGAGTTAAGCCAGTATATAGCAAGCTTTGCGGGTCTAGTGGGCGAATATACCATAGTCTGGTAACCAAAATACCACGTCGAGTATCTTTGATCATATCTTCTAGACTGTCGTTGCCACCTGCCATAATAATTTGCGAAGGACCGCCAAATAAGCCAGAGCCCGCATAGGCAGTTGGCCTATATTCAACGCCGGTTTTATTGGCCCAAAATGGTGAATTAGGCATATTGACAATTTTACCGTCTTTGATCCAGTCGGTTTTGCCAACGCGATGACCGTCACCGGCAAATGGTGCAGTCGGCGCTTCACTATTCATCGGGTCAGAATAAATGTGCACACGTTCATCAAACATTTTTTCGCCCAACTTATTGGTTGGACCGCCCTCTTTTCCTTCTTCTGGTTTTTTACTTAAAAAGCTTCGACCTTCATCAGCGCTACGTTGGTTCATACTGCCAAACATATTACTTAATAGTTGCACGCTTGCTGCAGGCTCTAATATAACCGTATATTTACCTGGCTCCATTTCTTTTGCATCAACCGAACCAAGAGATTTTTCAATCGCAACTTGTGACGCCTTTTTGGTATTTAGGTGTTTCACATCACTGTAATCACGACTAACCCAACCAGAGCCTTTACCATCTTCAGTGCGAATAGTAACGGTAAAATCAACATTGGTTGCTTTATTGTAAGCAAATAGACCTTTGTTATTCATGATGGCTACAAATGTTGTCGCATCTTGTAAGAACCCAGATGAAACTAATTTATTCGCTTTTGACGGTTTAATACTATCTTCTGCTGCTTGAGCACGATCATCAGGAGTAACACTTGACGTTGAGTCAAATGCCGTCTTTGACGCTAGATATTTTTGCTTGCCAAAAGCCGGCATATTTTCTGGGTTTTCTGGCGCAAGTTTTGCTAACTCTTCTGAACGTTTAACCACTTTCATGAGTGATGCATCATCAAACTCATTGATGGTTGCTACGCCTGTTTTCTTACCAAACGTTGATTGCACAGCAAGGGTTAAATCACTTTGTTCACCGGCAGTAGATACCGTATTACGGGCAGTACGAATATTTCCACCCACTTGGCCATCTAAATTACACTCACATTCATCTGCCTTTGAAAATGAAAGTACTTTTTGCAATAATTTTTTCGCGTGTTGTTCTGTTAAAATTGTCATGACGCTTTGATTCCTTTTATTCTTTGTTTTATCGTCAAAAAAGTGTAATTACACCTTACGAGCAGTATTGATCACGTTAATATTATTAAAACGTGTCGTTGGACAACCATGAGAAACCGCACTCACTTGCGAAGGTTGACCTTTACCGTCAAAGAATGAACCACCGATACGATAATCAGACTTACCCGCTAACTGACTACAGCTATTCCAAAACTCTTGGGTGTTTGATTGATAAGCAACATCTTCAATTTGCTCTGTGATCTTACCGTCTTTAATTTCAAAGAATAATTGACCGCCAAATTGGAAATTATAGCGTTGTTGATCGATTGAAAATGAACCACGACCGGCAATATAAATACCATTTTCAACATCTTTAATAACATCATCTGCTGAGATGTCTTTTTCATTTGGCTTAAGAGAAACATTAGGCATACGCTGGAACTGCACATCACGCCAACTTTGCGAGTAACAACAGCCATGTGATTCTTTTTGATCAATCATATGTACTTGATCGCGCGTTGCTTGATAGTTAACTAAAGTACCGTCTTTAACTAAATCCCACTCTTTGGTTTTAACACCTTCATCGTCATAACCTACATTACCTAAAGAATAAGGCTGAGTTTTATCGGCAAACAAATTAACACGCTCAGAGCCGTAATTAAATTTGCCACTACGCCATTTATCAAGGGTTGCAAAACTAGTACCGGCAAAGTTAGCTTCATAACCTAACACACGGTCTAACTCTAACGGATGACCAACAGATTCATGAATGGTTAACATAAGATGAGCAGGGTCTAACACAAGATCGTATTTACCCGGTTCAACAGATTTCGCTTTTAGTTTAGCTTGTAACTGCTTACCGGCAGCCGTCGCATCTTCAAGCATATCGTAAGAGTTTTTATAGCCAACATTCGCACCGCTAATACTGATTTTATCTTCTTCTTTACCATCAAGGTATTCAAAACCCATACCTACTGGATTACCTAAGCCAGTACGTTGTTTAAAGCCAGACTTACCCACTGCTGTTGCGAAGAATGGCGCCCATAAACGATGTACGTCTTGATCGATGTATGAGCCATCAGTAGAAGCAAAGTATTTTTGCTCGTTCACTAAAAATAAAATAGAGGTGATATAGTTTGCGCCGTTAGACATCGCGGCATCATTTACTGACAGCAATAAATCGACTTTATCTTTAATTGGAATTTCAAGAGCGTTCTTTTTAATTGGTGTATTCCAACTAACTTCTCCTACCCCTTTAACTGGCGCAAGCTGCACTGGAACCGTTTGGAATTTTGAATTTGCCATTGCGACGGCAACGGCTTTTTCTGCCGTTTTAGCTACACTGTCTGGTGTCATATTGGACGTTGAAGCAAAGCCCCAAGTGCCATTAGCAATAACACGAATACCAATACCCGCAGATTCGGTATTAACGATATTATCAACGCGTGTTTCTTGTGTAGTAACAAACTGATTAAGATAGCGACCGATTCGCGCATCAGCGTATGATGCACCTTTTGCTTTTGCTGCATTTAAAGCAATATCGGCCAACTTTTTCTTGTAAGCAACGTCCATTGGCTTATCTAGCAATTGATCTGCTGACACCGCGAAGCCAGACATAGGCAACATTAACCCACCAGCACCTGCACCGGTAAGTTTAATAAAATCACGTCTTTGCATTTCCCTTCCCTCAATTTATTTTTATATGAACTTTATATTCATTTTTATTTTTTATAACTACAAACGTCCAATATCCGTCTAAAACAGCCTGATTAAAAACTTAACTAACTTGCTGAATAAAAACAACTTAGCTGCTGTAAAATAGCATTACACGAATATAATATCAGCAAGCAGTTTATAACAAGGATGAAAAAACATACTACTATGGCTTGTTAAAAAACCGTAACAAAGTATGTCGAATATTGTAAGTTTCAATAATAGTGTAAATTCTATTTCGCACTTATTCATACCCAAACCACCTGAAGGTGCAGGATTCAGCATCTTCAAGTGGCTTGGGTATATAACTTCTGTTAGCATTAGCGCAAAATAATTATTGAGTTAGCACATGAAAATCATCTCTTTTAATATTAACGGGCTACGTGCCCGCTTACACCAGCTTCAAGCCATTATTGATAAACATGAACCTGACATTATTGGCCTGCAAGAAATAAAGGTTCATGATGATGCATTTCCACTGGCTGACGTGGAAGCTATGGGTTACCACGTATATTTTCATGGCCAAAAAGCCCATTACGGTGTCGCTATGCTGTGTAAAAAGCCTGCTGAGGTGGTGATTAAAGGTTTTCCGACCGATGATGATGAAGCGCAAAAGCGCATGGTAATGGTACAAACCACAGATGAAAATGGTGATAAAGTTACCGTGCTTAATGGTTACTTCCCACAAGGCGATAATATTGCCCATGAAACTAAATATCCTTATAAGCGCCAGTTTTATAAAGACTTAATGCAATACTTAAATGAAAACCATACGCCTGACGAAAACGTTGTTGTTATGGGTGATATCAATATTTCTCCAACAGAATTAGATATAGGCATTGGCGAACCAAACCGTAAGCGTTGGTTAAAAACCGGAAAATGTAGTTTCCAACCAGAAGAACGCGAATGGCTAGCAACATTAATGGCTTGGGGTTTTAAAGATACTTTTAGAGAATTACACCCAACACGTGAAGAAAGATATTCATGGTTTGATTATCGTTCGCGCGGCTTCGATGATAACCGTGGTTTACGTATTGATGTTGTACTAGCAACCAATAACTTTGCTAGTCGTTGTACCGAATCAGATATCGACTATGAACTAAGAGGCATAGAAAAGCCGTCTGATCATGCACCAATATGGTCAACATTTAAATCTTAAAATTAATGACGATTAGATATAGTTACGCTTAAGCTTAATTGGGACTTGTGCCCATTTAAGCTCAAATAGCTTACATCTGACAACCTTTCAATTCTACTAACTTTACTGATGACTATGACTGCTTTGCACTACACATGTCCACTTTGCAATTTATCACTTGTTGCGCAAGAAAAACTCTATCGCTGTGAAAAAAATCATAGTTTTGATCTCGCTAAAGAAAATTACCTCAACTTATTACCCGTGCAGTTTAAGCATTCTAAAAACCCAGGTGATAATAAAGCTATGGTAAATGCCAGGCGCGAGTTCTTAGAAAAAGGTTACTATCAGCCTTTAGTGGATAAAATTGTCGCACTCTATAAATCAACAATGATTGATAGTGATTTGCCAAATACCGTATTAGATGCGGGGTGTGGCGAAGGTTATTATACTCATCGACACCGTTGTGCTGAAAATACAGTGTACGGTGTTGATATTGCAAAAGAAGCGATTAAAAAAGCCGGAAAGAAATACAAAGAATGTCATTTCAGTGTTGCAACATTGTCAAAGTTGCCCTTTGCTGAACAGCAATTTTCTTGGATATACTCGGTGTATGCGCCAATTTTAGAAAACGAATTTACTCGAGTTCTGGCTAAAGGTGGATATTTACTAACAGTTACGCCAGCTAAGCAGCATTTAATGCAATTGAAACAGTGCATTTATAATGACGCCAAAGAACATGATGAAGAAAAATTACCTATTGAGCACTTAACCTTAGTACATCAAGAAAATGTTTCTTATGCTATGAACTTGAAAAGTGGTGAAGATACCTTAAACCTGTTATCGATGACGCCATTTGCTTTTAAAGCCAGTGAAGCAGTAAAAGCAACACTCGCTAAAACGAATGACTTTACTTGTCAGGCAGATTTTTTGATCAGACTTTATCAAAAGCCAAAGCAATAGAATAAAACAGTTAGTGTGAGTTGTGTTTATCTTGAAAAGTTAAACTTAGTAAACTTGCTAAATCTAAATAACGTGGTCTTTGCGTTGATAGTTTTACCTCACCACCGCTTTGATTAACTTTAGCAACACTTTCTTTGTACCAACTCGCTAGTGCCGGAGGTAGAAATTTATCTGCCTTCACGCCCATAAACATTAACGCTTGTAGCGGAAAACTCAAAATACATAAGCTATATAATAGTGCTTGTGGCAATACCGCCATAGAACCAAAATAAAGTTGTACCAAAAAACAAAACAGCGCGAACCCAGGCATAACTTGGCAAACTAATCGGCTCATTTTAACCGCCTGATAGTCGACAAAATACTGTCCCAATTCTGCTCTTTCCGGCCATAAATGCATATATTTACGGCCAAGAGTGATAATTTCAAATACAGATAACTTCATAGGCGACACACTACAACAGGGTTTAATTAAAAGATAGCACAAAGTTGTTAACTTCTTTCAATTAGACCTGCTTTGATTACATTTTATTGCATAACATCAACACTTTTAACAATTTATTGGACTATAATGAACGCCATTAAGATATTGTAAAGACGGCGTTTTGTTAATTATGAAAAATAATTTTATTTTAGTTTTAAATTGCGGCAGTTCATCATTAAAATTTTCTTTGATCAACCCAGAAAATGGTGCGACGTTGCTATCGGGTTTAGCTGAGCGATTGTTATCAGAACAAGCCATCATTAAAATTAAGCATGATGGTAAAAAAGAGCAGCAATCAATTCCATCTCCCTTTGATCATCAAAGCGCTATCCAGTGTTTGGTTGCCTACCTTAGTGAGCATGACTTAATTAGTTGTATTTCAGCCATAGGACATCGTGTTGTTCATGGTGGTGAAACTTATTACCAGCCAACATTAATTAATGAAGATGTTAAAGCAACCATTGAAAAACTGGCTCGTTTAGCCCCTTTACATAATCCAGCTAATTTAACCGGTATTTCTGCAGCCGAAGCAGCATTTCCTGCTCTACCGCAAGTGGCTATTTTTGATACAGCATTTCATCAAACAATGCCTGAAAAAGCCTTTATTTACGGTATTCCTTATAAGCTATATAAAGAACACGGTATTAGACGTTACGGTTTCCACGGTACTAGCCATTACTTTGTTGCGCAGCAAGCTGCAAAAATGCTGAGCAAACCTTTAGAGCAATGTAGTTTCATCAGTGCCCATTTAGGGAATGGCTGTAGTGTTGCTGCAATTAAAGACGGAAAAAGTGTTGATACCAGCTTAGGTATGACGCCACTTGAAGGCGTTATGATGGGTACTCGCAGCGGTGACGTTGACCCGGGCATTATTTTCCACTTAGTAAACCAACTTAATTACACGGTTGAAGAAGTTGATACCATGCTAAATAAGCAAAGTGGTTTATTAGGTGTGTCACAGTTAAGTAATGATTGTCGTACCATTGAAACAGCCTACTTAGAAGATAACAATCCTCAAGCAGCCTTAGCATTAGACGTATTTTGCTATCGTATTGCTAAATCAATTGCCTCATTTACCGCAAGCTTAACTGATTTAGACGGTATTATTTTTACCGGTGGTATCGGTGAAAATTCAGACATTATTCGAGAGAAAATACTTTCACAGTTAGGTCTTCTGAACTTTAAAACAGATGTTGACGCCAATGTTACTAATCGTTTTGGCAAGTCTGGTCGTATTACTCGTGCTGACTCTCGTGCAGCATGGGTAATTGCCACCAATGAAGAATGGGTTATTGCCGAGCAAACCTATCAACTACTAAATCAGGAGTCTTAATCATGGCACATCGTATTATGTTAATTCCCGCAGGTTTTGGTGTTGGCTTAAGTAGTGTTGCATTAGGTTTGGTTCATGCTTGTCAGCAAAAAGGCATCAATGTTGGTCATTTTAAGCCTATTTCACAACCTGCACGTAATGTTCGCCCTCAAGCAGGAGTTGCCGCTAACGCAACCAAAACTGATTCAATAGCATTATCTTATGTTGAACAACAAATGGGTGATGGTCGCCATGACATCGTACTAGAGCAAATTGTTGAAAACTTTAATGCGGTCGACAAAGCTCATGATGTTGTCATTATCGAAGGTTTGATCCCAACAACAAGGCAACCTTACGCTGGTCGAATCAACCGTGACGTTGCCCAAGCCCTGTCGGCAGAAATTGTTCTAGTTGCCGCACAAGATAATGACTCAGTAGAAGAATTTGAAGATCGCATTGAAATGAGTGCTGAAACCTTCGGCGGTATTAAAAATCCGAAATTAATCGGTTGTATCGTTAATAAAATCAATTCTCCAGATAAAGATGAGTTTGGCTTATTACCGCGAGAAAATGAGTTTAATCAAGCACTAGATTTAGCACCGCTAGTTAATTTATCTATCTTCAAAAATAGACACTTCGATTTACTTGGCACTGTACCTTGGGAAATGGATTTAATCGCTCCGCGCGTATTAGACGTAGCAAATTATCTAAATGCTGACATCATCAACAGTGGTGATATGGCGCACCGACGTATTCGCAGCATTAGCTTTTGTGCCCGAAGTGTTGGTAACTTAATGAGCCACTTACAACCAAGTCGTTTAATTGTTACGCCAGGTGACCGTACTGACATTATTATTGCCACATGTTTATCTGCGCTCAATGGTACAAAAGTTTCAGCTTTAGTACTCACTAACGGTTACGTGCCAAATGACAATATTTTAAACCTTTGTCAGCAAGCATTAGACGCTGGGCTACCTGTACTTTCAGTACCATGGGATACTTGGCAGACTTCGCGGTATTTAATGAGCTTTAACCCTGAAATTCCACAAGATGATGTTCAACGCCAAGACAAAGTAAAAGAATATGTTGCTGATAATTTATCAAGTGATTGGCTAACACTCCTTAGTAGCAAAGCAACTATTACTGACAAAATGTCACCGCCAGCTTTTAGACATAAATTGACAGAGCTAGCACGACAAGCGAATAAGTTGATTGTTTTACCTGAAGGTACTGACATCCGCACCATTAAAGCCGCTGCTATTTGTGTCGAACGCAACATTGCCCGCTGTCAGCTAATTGGTAATAAAGAAACGATCTTACGTATTGCTGAACAGCAAGGTATTAATTTACCTGCAGGCTTGTTAATTACCGACCCAGATAACATTCGCGACAATTATGTTGCACCGATGGTCGAACTAAGAAAAGCAAAAGGTTTAACTGAAGTTGTTGCCAAGCAGGAATTAAAAGATAACGTTGCTCTTGGTACGATGATGTTGCAACTAGGACAAGTTGACGGCTTAGTTTCTGGTGCTGTAAATACCACCGCTAATACAATTCGCCCTGCTTTACAGCTAATTAAAACTGCAGAAGGTAGCTCATTAGTTTCATCAATCTTCTTTATGTTATTACCAGACCAAGTATTGATATATGGTGATTGTGCTATTAACCCTGAACCAAATGCAGAACAACTTGCTGATATCGCCATTCAATCTGCTGATTCTGCCATTAAATTTGGTATCGAACCAAAAGTTGCCATGATCAGTTACAGTACCGGGACTTCAGGTTTTGGTGCTGATGTTGAGAAAGTAGCAGCCGCAACTAAAATTGCACAAGAGAAAAGACCGGATCTGATCATTGACGGACCATTACAATACGATGCCGCTATTATGGAAAATGTTGCGCGTAAGAAAGCGCCTGATAGCCCTGTTGCTGGTCAAGCAAATGTCTTTGTATTTCCAGATCTTAATACGGGTAATACAACGTATAAAGCGGTTCAACGTTCAGCTGATTTAGTCAGTATTGGCCCAATGTTACAAGGTATGCGTAAACCCGTTAATGACCTGTCTCGTGGCGCGTTGGTTGATGATATCGTTTACACCATTGCATTGACTGCAATTCAATCACATATGTAATTGAAAGATCAAAAAACTCCTGTTAACAAAGATCTCTTTTATAGATAAAGGGATCTTCGCTTAGTTTTAATGTCAAGTATATATTTTCAGAACTTTTCTAATAATAACTATCAAAAACTTAGGGTGGTATTTTTTAACCAGTAAAATAATCCCTTAAATTACAACAACCTTTATAGTTAAACAATAGTTGCACACAATGATATCCACAGCTTATGTGGATATCATTTATTAGCCACTAATTGACTTAACTCTTCAACACTCATCGCTATAACTGATATAAACCTGTAAATACACTTCTGATATAATGATATTGATTCCAAAAGTGCTTTATTACTGGTTTACCAGCCTAATTAATAATATTTTCTATATAAAACATCAGTATTTACTATTACGTTAAGTGCTAGAGTTCCTTTCCTTTAAACGCTATAGTAGCAACATCACCTACTAAATAAGCTAACTTAATTTATGAGTACTTTAACTCTACGTCGCTTAAGTGAAACTTTTGCTATTCATAGTCTACGACGTGAAAGTTCAATACCTGATGTGGTATTTAACGCACCGATATTTTTCCTAGCAAAAACCTATGACGAAATATCAATTGTACTACCTGAGCATATTGAAATAGACAGTGAAGAAGTTGAAAATGGCTGGCAAGCTTTTGAAGTGGTAGGCCCGTTAGACTTTACTTTAACAGGCATTATGTCAAATATTTCAACCGTATTGGCAAATGAAAAAATAAGTATATTTGCTATTTCCACTTTTGATACCGACTACGTTTTAGTAAAATCTGACAAATTTGAAGAAGCGAAAGCCGCCCTAATCAAAAATAATTACCAAGTAATTTAATTCTGGACACCTAATGACAATAATCTACGGCATCAACAACTGCGATACAGTTAAAAAAACACAAAAATGGTTAGCAGCTAATAACGTTGACCATACTTTCCATGACTTTAGAAAAGACGGTTTTTCTGACACCTTGCTAACTCAATTTTTTGAGTTAATTGACTGGAATGAATTACTGAACAAGCGCAGCACAACCTTTAGAAACTTAGATGAAAGCATTAAAACAAATCTTACAAAAGAAAATATCTTCAAAGCTATGTTAGAGCAACCAACATTAATCAAACGTCCGGTATTAATCAAAGGTGGCAAATTAACCGTTGGTTTTAAAGCTGACAATTACCAAGCAATATTTAAGTAAACTTAACTCGACCTCGAATATAAGATAGCAATAATGACAATCCATCCTGACCAAACTATCGCACTAACCGAAGCACTTATTAATCGCCCTTCAGTAACACCTGAAGATTGTGGTTGCCAAGAAATGATGGCTGAACGCCTAGCTAATTATGGCTTTAATAATGAAACCATGGTGTTTGAAGACACCACCAATTTATGGGCACGACGTGGTAATTCTGGGCCAGTATTTTGTTTTGCTGGTCACACTGACGTTGTACCAGCGGGTAATTTAGAGTTATGGCAAACACCACCTTTTCAAGCAACCATTATTGACGGCATGCTTTATGGACGAGGTGCTGCCGATATGAAAGGTAGTTTGGCTGCAATGGTTGTTGCCACTGAGCGCTTTGTTACTGACTATCCTGATCACAAAGGTTCAATTGCTTTTTTAATAACTAGTGATGAGGAAGGGCCATTTATTAATGGTACCACCCGAGTAATAGATACCTTAGAGGCTCGTAACGAAAAAATAGACTATTGTATTGTTGGTGAGCCTTCGAGCACTAAACAGCTTGGCGATGTGGTAAAAAATGGTCGACGTGGCTCTATTTCTGGCGAGCTTCATATTCATGGTAAACAAGGACACGTTGCTTACCCTGAACATGTAATTAACCCTATTCATAGCGCTATGCCCGTATTAGCAGAACTAAGTCAGTTACATTGGGATAATGGCAATGAGTACTTCCCGCCGACAAGCTTTCAACTATCAAATATTCAATCAGGTACTGGCGCAACAAATGTTGTACCTGGCGATTTAACCGCGTGGTTTAATTTACGTTATAGCACTGAATTAACTGCCCAAATGATTGTAGATAAGATTGAAGCCTTGCTAACTCGACACGAGCTTGATTTTGACATTAGCTGGACTTTTAACGGTCAGCCATTTATTACTGAGCCCGGTACGTTAGTCGACTCTGTGACCAAAGCCATAACCAAGTGTAGTGGTATCAACACCCAGTTATCCACCAGTGGTGGTACGTCTGACGGTCGTTTTATTGCCCCTACAGGCGCGCAAGTTGTTGAATTAGGTCCATGCAATGCTACCATTCATCAAGTAAACGAAAGTGTTTCAGTCGATCATTTGATCACCTTAACTGATGTTTATTATCAAACATTGGTCAATGCCTTAACTGATTAATAAGGTAGTCGAGGACTAATGACAGAGCTTGAATTGATATTAACCGGACAAACCAATCAGCACATTCACTGGTTAAGCGATAAAGTAGGTATTCATCATGAGATGGTAAGTGCCTATAAAAGCATGCAAGCAGCAGCAAAATCAGAAAACATTGAGCTAAAAATTGCCAGTGGCTTTCGTGATTTCTCACGACAATTAGCGATTTGGAATAATAAGTTTGCAGAGAAAGCTGTCGTTAAAGATCAACAAGATAACTCAGTCGATTTATCAGTTCTTAGTGAGACCGAAAAAATTCACGCTATTATGCTGTTTTCCGCATTGCCTGGCGCAAGTCGCCATCATTGGGGTTGTGATATTGATATTTATGCGCCTAACTTATTAGCTGCGGAACAAGCACTGCAACTAGAGCCGTGGGAATACCAAGCTTCTGGGCCGTTATACCCGCTAACACTTTGGTTAACAGACAACGCTAATAAATTTGGCTTCTCTTTCCCATACGACGAATTTCGCGGTGGTGTAGCTGCAGAGCCTTGGCATTTATCATATCAGCCTATTGCAATGCCTTACCAAAAACAGCACAGCGAAGCACTATTAATGCGTGCTATTGAAAATAGCAATATACACGGCAAGGTACAATTATTACAATTACTGCCTGAGCTATATCAGCGCTATGTCAGCAATGTTGCAAGTTATCAGGCATAATAGCCCTAAGCTTGGCAACTTACTTGTTATCATAAATATAGAATGAAGTGCTATTTGCGCAGAAAGTTAAACTGGAGAAGTGTTAGATGGGTAGTGTATTAAACGAAGGCTGGGTAGCTCCAACCATTATAATTATCGCGTTAGTGATTTTAATTGGTAACTTAAGTACCTTTCAAAAAAGTTCAAAAACACCATTGCGTAAAAAAGGTTTGAATGATTTAAAAGAAACCTTACCACGCTCAAATAAGTCAGCGCCAAAAATGACCAGCTTTTCTCAACAATCTCACCATGTGAATAAAGCAAAAAACTCCGATTAACGGAGTTTTTTATTTACATATTTATTAAATGGCGCATAGCCTATTAACAGTTTATGCGCTTGAAATTAAAATGCGTCTTTAAATGACAAACCAGGTTCAATTACTTCAAATATATTCTCTAAAGTACTTGCTGGTAGTGCTGTACCTTGGTCATTATAAATAGTTACTGATGATTTTTCGTCTAAACTTTCAAGTTTAAATTGATATTTACCGTTAGGTAAATCGACAACAGGTAAATCATCACCCCAAATACTATCCCATAGGCTAGATTCTGGTTGTACGTAATCAACAAAGTAAACTTTGTCTGTTTCATTTAAATCTTCAATGCTAAAACCGTGGTCTTCGAAGAACAATGGCAAGTTAGACCATAATAAATCAGCACTGATTTCAACAATGTATGCCGCTTCAGCTTTACTATTCTCGCCTAAAGAAACAAACTTTTGATTAGCACGTAATAAGCGATTTTCTTGCTGTTTTAAACGATATTGATAATCAACCTGTGAAATAACTTCGTTAAGCATATTCATTTCAGCACGTTGTTGATCTATTAAATCAATTTTTTTACTGCCACCGCTTTTATCAGTTTTCATATAGTCAATAAGTTCAACTTGCAGCGCAACACTACGCCCATGAGACTTACTTTCAATAAGGTAGCGATAACGAAGGCTTTCAGATGACGCTATTGATTTAAACGGCCAAGTTCCCTCTTCTACTTCAGTGAGGAACCAATCAGATTCATAAACTAAACCATCATCATCAACTTGCTTCAATTCAATATTACTGGTGGTTAATTGTGCTTTTAATGCCTCAACAATAAAACCTTGTAGGTCATTATCTTCAAGTACTTGGTCAAACCAAACTCTAGCAAGCGCAGAATTATTTTCTACTCGCGTTGATGCAGCGATAGGTAATACTAAAGAAGGTGCACGAACATCGACATTAATGCCAACGGGGCCATCTTTATTAATTTTATCTGTAATGGCAAATGTGTCAGCCTGAAATGGTTTATCTAATCCAGCTGGTATTGCTAATACTTTTGCTTCTTTTTGATTTGCGTACTCAAAATCGCCTACCGCTTGCTTATTATTAAGCGTACCGCAACTTGCTACTGCAACACTTAATAATGAAAAATAAAATATCTTGCGATTCATTAACACTCCCGAGGATACAAACCTGAATCTTTTAAATGTAATTTTGCTTTTTTATAATTTTGATTAACGCCATTAAATATCATTCTATTAGCGCTGACTTTTACTAGTCAAAATATTCACTATAAATTGAAAATAAAACGATAACGCCGAATTTGATTACTGAAGCTGAACTAAGTTCCCCAAAATTTAATCAATTAAAGGAAATAACAGCGATACACCAAATTAATCAGCGCCCCATGGTACTTGCCTGAAAATACAAACACAAGATAGCGAAGCGCTTTTATCAAAAATAATCAAAGAAATTAGTGGGTTTTTAAATAATGAATATGCGTTACAATAACGCCTTTCTATGGTAACTAGGTTTTTAAATGAGTGAGTATTTAGTATTAACAGCGATGGGGCCAGACCGCACCGGAAGTGTTAGTGAATTAACCAAACTTGCCAGTGAATGCGGCTGTAATATTATTGACAGTAGAATGGCTCTTTTTGGCTTAGAGTTTACGCTTATCATGTTACTTAATGGTACGAACAAAGCCATTCATCAATTGGAAAGCAAACTACCAGCTGTAGCGCATGAACTTGAATTAATCACCATGATGAAAAGAACATCTGGCTATAGTGAACGTGACTTTATCCATCATTATCAAGCCAGTTATGCTGGTATTGATCAGCCAGGGATATTAAAAGCCGTAACAGCATTTTTTGCTACCCGTAATATTGATATATCCTCTTTAAAATCGGAAATTAATCAAGAAACCAACCATATGAGTGCCGCGGTATTAATTGCATTACGTGAAAATACCAGTATAGAACTATTAGAAAGCGACTTTGTTGAGCTATGTGAACAATTTGACGTTCAAGGTTGTATTAAAAGTGTTCAATCAAATTTATTTTAATTCAATTACCTACGCTAAAAACTCTAAATAATATAAATTAGCTATAACTCATTACAATAGGGTTAAAATTGATAAGAAGGAAAGTAAGAAATGTTAGAAATAGGCCAACCTGCACCTAAGTTCACGTTACAAGATCAAAGCGGCTCAGCGGTAGCGCTTGACTCATTTAAAGGTAAAAAAGTGCTCATCTATTTTTACCCAAGAGCTTCTACTCCAGGCTGTACAGTACAAGCTTGCGCACTAAGAGATACTAAATCAGAGCTTGATGCACTAAATGTTGTTGTATTAGGTATTAGCCCTGACACACCAAAAAAATTGACTAACTTTATCAATAAGCAAGAGCTGAACTTCACCTTACTATCAGATGAAGATCACGCAACATGTGAAGCTTATAATGTTTGGCAGCTAAAGAAATTTATGGGACGCGAGAATATGGGCGTTGTAAGAACTTCATTTCTTGTTGATGAAAATGGTAATTTAGCACACATTTTTAATAAGTTTAAAACTAAAGACCATCACGAAGTGGTTTTAGAAATGTTAAATAACAGCGCAAGTTAAAAGCGTATTAAAACAAGCATAATCTAGTAAATAAGAAAGTGACTACCCTTTCGGCTAGTCACTTTTTATTTTACTCAAGCGACTAAACAATCAGTTACCTCACTCATTATTAACCTCTCGCCAAGAAATAATTCTATCGTTACCTCGGTATAAACCAAAAGTTGCAATAGCACTTGGGTCTTGGTCATAAGAGTCTGTATTCCCCCAATCGAATCTCAGCCAATCAAAGGTACTGTATACCACACCAACTTCACCGGTATTGCCAGCACCAGGAGCCGTTAACTCAACGGCTCTTGTTTCACCACCTATAAAGTTACCATTGCCGCCAGCAGCACCTGTTAATGCGGGGTTTAAACTAATATTACTCAGCGTTATATTGCTCGCATCATATGTTACGCAGTTATTATTTTCGCTTACAATGTAATTTGTACCATCGAAATGCTCTATTTGCATAGGTTGTGGCAAACTTGAGATTTCAGGGCCAAAGCTATTTTCAAGTACTAAGCGGCCAAACCTAATTTCCACGCCTGTTGGCGATGCATCCACAACTTTTGCAACATCAACATTAACGTTGTCACTGTCAATAATGGTGGCTATAGAAAAATCTATATCTGAATTAAAAGGTGCGACTAAAGCATTGGCAGAACGGTTATAAAAGAAGTTGTCGAGCTCTGAAAATTGATAATGCAATACACCACGCGGTAACGGGTTATCTGCAGGAATTAACGTGGTTAAATCATTTTGGCTCAAGGTACCTGTGTTCATATTCGCTGTTAATGGTAATAACGTAGTATCAACACCTCGCGCAACTTCGTCTAACGTAGGCGCGGTTACACCAACCCCCGCAGCTGCTAGCTTCATGTAATCATTACTAGTCCCTTGACCGTCTTCATAGTAGTTTTGCGTTATATTACCTTGCTTATTACGCGCGGTAATAGCTAGCACAGGTTTTGTTAAGTATGATATTGCGCCAATAAGTCCCGTCGCTTCATCAGTTTGGCCGCTGTAAGCGAAAGTTGTCCCTATATTACAAGTTGCGAGGAAAGAGCCATTGGTCACAATTATTTGCTCAAAATGATCAGGAATAAAACGGCCTATATCAATATCAGCAATGTCATTAACATCATTAGCATTCTTTGTATCAATGATAATACCAACATTGCCATAATCACTATCTTTAGCATCCAAATTAAGCAAACCTACCTCTGAATATTGCGCGCCGTTAAAGGTAGATATACCTGAACTAAAGTTAGTTAAAGTGATATCTTGAAACGTTGAGCCGACACTAGCACTTAACTTTGCACCTGCGGCATACATTAAGTCACCATTAACGCTGCCGGTTAATGCAGGCGTAGGGCCTGTGCGCTCAACTTTAAGCTCTATTTGCCCGGGAGAGTAATTTGGCGTAACAACGCCAAGGCTATTTTTTGCACTAACCGTTAGCGTAAAATTATCTCCCGCCGCATGGGTAGGGCCAGCTGTGGAACTTGCCCCATTTAGCACAGTTGACCCCGACGTAGCACTAACAACGAGTTCAACAGGACTTACCCAGAAGAGGTTACTATTGCCTGTTAGCGAAATACCGCCAACATTATAATTAGCATGTAGGCGAATTTGCCCAGCATCATGGTATATCGGTTTCTCGATTGTAGCTATACTGTTATTACCAAACGTTAATGTGGTATCAGTAAAGCCTGGGTGTTTAGTAATTTCATGAACAATATCATTAACTTCAACAGTAAACTTAAGCTCATTAACAGCCCCTATTTCTGGAACAACATTTTCCTGCGATAACTTTATTTCTCTAGGGTTATTATCATTGTCAAAGTAGCCTTCACAAACACCATTGTTATCTTTGAATGCTTGAAGTCTTAGCGTATCAGAAAAAGCTAAGCCTGATGTTTGATTTGCTATAGGTACTAACCCCGTATCATCTGAGCCATATAGAAACCTAAAACCAGCGTTAGTAAATTCCATATCACAACTTACGCCGCTACCATCATCACACACTACAGGGTCTGAGGCTGAAACGGTGGCATTAGCAACAGACAAAGTAACCGTTTCAACATCAGTATTATTAAAACTAATGTCGGTACTACCCGTAAAGGTTGGAGCGCTAATCAGAGCGCCGTCAACGAGAAAATCAAGTGTAATTGGTTCAGTGCTTAAATTAGCACAACTGTCATCAATACAGGCTTTAATGGTAACTGTTTCCGCTGCACAAGTGAGTCCGTTACCGTCATGTAGTATTTCGAAATGATGTATTTGTGGCTCGGCGGTACAACCAAAATTTACCTTACCACCAAGAGCACCATGTCGAAGAATTTCATAACCAGAAGGTGCGCTGTTTGTACGAATGTTATTAGCAATGGAAATTTCTAAATAGTCACCACCGCCACGTTCAAAGAAAATAGTAGCGATGTCAAAAACTGAATCTTGCGTTAATGTAAAAGAGCCCCCTGTGTTTGAATTTCCTGTCGGTTGTTCAAATCTCAACTCATTACTTGCACCGCTGCTTGAACTGCCAAATTTATTAAATGACACCGAATCACCACTTACGGTGTCCATTACAAAGTTGAAGCCATCATCACTTTCAACAAAAATAGTGTAATCACCTGCCGGCAAACTAAGTTTCCCCGATGCATGCACTAAAAAATCAGAGCCATTTACGCCATTAGCCAAGCCTGGGTATGACAATGTACCGGAAAAATCATGAGCAGAGCCACCAAAATCGACACGGTCGACCGAACTAGTACCACTTGCCGAAACATTATAAGTACCACCACTAATTAAGCCTGTCGCTGGTGAGCCTGCCGCCAGCCAAGCATTGTAAATAGTGAGCGCTTCAGTCGTATTATTAATTTGGCGATTACTGCCACTACCGTTAATTTTAATGCCAACAGCATTTAATGTTCCGCTATTAATACTACAGAAGTTATCACACTGTACTGCGTCTCGAGTACTGGCATCATAATTATTACCGGCTAATTCATTTTGATAAATATCATCAATATCGTCTGCTGAAATTCTTGAGCTGAAAATCTTAAATTCATCTAGTAGACCAATAAAATTTTGACTGGTACTAAAGTTGCCGCCAAAACTGTCTTGTTCTTGCCCGATAACTATTGCGTTAGCGTTAGGTACTGATAATACGCCGGTAACAGAGCTACCACATTCTTGTTCGACACCATCAATAAATAAACAAACTTCAGTACTCGCCCGAGTTACTACTAAATGGTGCCAGTTATTATTTGTTAGCTCGACATTACTGCTTAACTCTTGGCTAACGTCTTTTATTTTAATGACAACTTTGTCATCGTCTTTCAGGTATATTTCAAGTTCATCATCACTTGAGCTACTTCCTAATGCTTGAAATATTTCTTGTTGTGATTTATCACTTGACGTTTTAAACCATACCGCTAACGAAAAATCATCTAAACCATCAACCACATTGCTTGGCACATGAATCCAGTCATCGGTGCCATCAGCACTTAAATCTAGTGATTTATTAATAATAGCTTCATCAACCGGCGATGGAACATTATTAGAATTAGCGCTAAAATTCCCCGTTTGATCAATAACTTCTCCTGGGGCTTCGGCATAACTACATTCATCAAAACGGTAGTCAACTATCGGGATTAACGGTACTGGCGGTACAGGACAAACTCGTGCACTACCATCGTAATTGTCACCATTTAACTGATTAGAGTAAATATCACTAACTTGGCTTGGAGAAATAATTGAATCGAAAGCCATTAATTCGTCGAGTTGCCCAGTATAGTTTACGTTGCTAAAGCTGTTTTCAATGCGGCCTATACTAGAAAATGGACTGCCAACGTCACCTGTTTCAGAGTTTGCTGAACCTTCCAAATTGCCATTTACATATACCTGAACAACACCACTAGCACTGTCCCAAGTCAGCACCACGTGATGCCAATTAGCATTATTTACAACCGTACTAGAGACCGCAGAGCTGCCATTACCTTTCTGAATTCGAATACGTCCTGAACCATCAATGTATCCCCAAAAAATATCTGAACCACCACCTCTTTGTTCAACACCAAGTATTCCTGGTGCATTCCACGCAGTATTACTGCCATTTTGACTGCTATTCATCCAAAATGAGATGCTCGCGGTAGTGCTTAAATAGGAATCGATGTCAGTCGCATTAATATAATCTCCTGCGCCGTCAAACGTTCCCGCACTACATACTTGCCCTGCAGTTATTGTAGTTGTATCTCCAACAGCAGTGCCGTTATTGGTATTTCCAACATTGTTAATAATTTCATTGGGCGTGCCATCCCAGCTTAACTCATCAAAATAATATTCAATAACAGGTGCCGTAGTACAATTAGGCTGATAACTAATATCAATGTCATCGATGTACATGCCAATAACAGCATTGCGACCGGAAGCTAAAAAGCGTATTTGCGTATCACTAGAGGTGTATGCTGAAATATCAAAAGATGCTGTTCCTGCCGGCGTATTACCTCCGTTGATGACGTAACTTTGTAAAGTATTCCAGTTACTTCCGCCATCGTTTGAAATTGAAAGGACAACAGTCTGGTTTCCACGTGATCTACCTCCACGGTAATCAAATGTTAATGTAGCGCTAGTAGCACTACTTAGATCTACTTCCCGCAAAACACCACGGTTAGAGTATGTTTGCCGGCTATTACCAGAAGGTACACCTAATCTGAGGCAATTTCCGCTAGTACATAAATCATTACGTACTCTAGCAATTCCTGCGCTGGTGCCATCAGACTCTCCAATTTCAGCCCAATCTCCAGTCCAATTTTCACTACCACTATTTTGGCTATAAGAAATACTTGGGAAATTATCACTAACATTTTCGATGGAACAACTGCTAGCAGCCTGTACATTTGCCATCCATGAGGCGGAAGAATTTATGCCAGCAAAAGAGTCATCATTGGCTAATTGTACTAAAGTAGGCACAAAATTCACTGTGTAAACACTAAGATAGAATGCAGTAAAAATTGAAAAAAAACCGAACCGTCTAAGATAGAACTTTACGCTTTTTGGCTGTGGCAAACTACTGTTGATGCCGGTAGTTAAACCTATAAATTTTACTTTTAGATAGGAAAGTAAACGCATGGATGCAAAGATGCTAGTGAAGGTTTTAATTTTAGAATATCCCTTAAGCTTACGTGATTATAAACAAGCCAAATTATACAGGTTTAATTACGTTATCATAATGTTCTCAAAAAATGATAGTAATAATATATAGATATAGTCTAATTAATGTTTTTACATATAAGTTTACTTGCAAAGTATAAAGCTTATTACACCTAGTAAATAAGAAATAGCTCTTACAATTAAATTAACTTATTACCAAATTACTACCCCAAAATTCAGACATTAAAAAGGCCTAACAATTTTACTGTTAAGCCTTTCATATCAAATATCACTAAAATAATGCTGTATTCAACGATTAATGGCTAGTGCCCTTTTCATAATTAATTTTGTTAAATACGTTGTATTTTCCTGACGGTTTTTTCATTGGTAAACGTTTAATTTCTTTTAAAGTATTAGCATCGTAAATGATTACTGCGCCATCTTTATCCCAAATGCTCAGTAATACGTACTTACCATCTTTTGTGAACTCGACATGCGCTGCGGTTTTATTTTCTACAGGCGCCAACGTTTTAATAATTTCCAAAGTGCTTTTGTCGATAACATGCACTTTGTTTTTATTGGGACCAAAGAAAACATCAACCCAAGCATAAGGTGAATTACTGTGGCTACGCATAAAGAAACCAGGACCTAAGGTCTCTATTTCCTTGATCACTGTCCAGTTATCCATATCGATAACGGTAACAAGTCCTTCTTTAATATTCGGTGATGCGAAAACCGTTTTACCTTGATAATCCCAAGTAATGCCTGAGCCCAAATGCGGCATACCAGCCATAGGAATTGTCGCGACTTTCTTTTTAGCATCAAGATTAATGACTTGGCCAGTGTGGCTGTCGCGCGATGCACCAATTAAGTTAATGTATTCAGGGTCAAAGAAAAAGTCATCTAAAAAATCAGTGGTGCGAATACGTCGAATCGGAAATGGCTCAATCACTTTCCAATTTTCTACTTTTCCTTCACCGCTATCTTTACGATAGTCATGTGCCCAACCTTTAAATACTTCTACGCCACCTTTATCGCTGTATGGAATTTCCCATACTTCTTTAACATCTTTTAAAGCTACGATAAAACTATGCCGTGGTGGAGCATTGTAAACTGCACTAACACGAGAGCTGACACCTTCACTATCGACCGTTGCAATCGCTTTAACCGGTGATAAATCTTTGGTGTTGAGTATAACAACGTTATGCGGCAGGTAGTTACCAATAATGGCATATTGACCATCTGATGATATGGCTATATTTCGGGTATTAATACCTGCGCGAACTTCCGCAACAACTTTCATGTTGTAAATATCGTATTTACTTATCCAGCCATCGCGAGAAGCAAAATAAACATAACGACCATCTGGAGAATATTTTGGCCCGCCGTGTAATGCAAAGCGGGTTTTAAAACGCGTGATAGGCTCAAAAGTATCGCCGTTTAACAAAGTAGCTGAATGGTCACCTAATTCGACAACAATAAACAGGTTCATCAAATCAGCATCGAATTGTGGCTTATTCGGTAATTTACTTTGATCAAAGTGCTGAATGTTACTGGCTTTAATATCAGCCATTGACCATTTTAATTCAGTTTTCGGCTTAGTATAAATGTATTCAACTAACTGCTGAGTTTGCTCCAAAGTTAACTTTTCGCTAAACGATGGCATCTGGGTTGCCACACGACCATTTTGAATAACTTTAGTCGCTTTATTTTTACGCAGTCTTGATAAGTTCTCAGGGAACAACGCCGGTCCCATAGCACCCAATCTATCAACACCATGACAGCTTTGGCAGTGTTCTTCATAAAGTGCCTCAGCGCTTTGTTGCTGTGCACTAACTACCAAAGGTAACGCTAATAGTGATGAAATAAGCACAGCTTTCATCACTTTAGGTAGTTGGCTTAATACGCTAAATTTCTTTTCCATAACATTTCACACTTAATACTTTGCAAATAAATGGTTAGAGAAGCCCTAACACTAACTAATCTAACCAGCTTTTGCTGACAACTGCATTTGCGTCTGATAAGTTTTCGCGTCCAAAAAGCCAGGTTTTGCTAACGCAGTATCGGTAAGTTGGTTAACAACATCACCAATAACAATCAAGGTTGGTGGTGTAATATTATGCTGTTCAACTAAATCAGCTAATGTCGAAATATTGCCGCGGAAAATTTGTTGTTCCGGCTGAGTTCCCTTGCGAATAAGTGCTGCAGGCGTATTTGCTGCTCGGCCATGTTTAATTAACTGCTCAGCGATACTTGGTAAGGTATTAATGCCCATGTAAAATACAACAGTTTGTGACGCACAGCTTAAACTTTGCCATGGTAAATTTAATTGACCATCATTTTGCATATGACCAGTAATAAATGTACAACCTTGCGCTACGCCACGATGTGTTAACGGAATACCTGCGTATGTTGTACAGCCAGACGCTGCAGTAATACCTGGACAAACATGGCAACTAACACCATGTTGTAATAAAAATTCAGCTTCTTCACCACCGCGACCAAAAATAAATGGGTCTCCGCCTTTTAGGCGTAATACTTTGCGACCTTGTTGTGCATACTGCACCAATAACTCATTAATTTTTCCTTGTGGAACACAGTGTTTAGCCTGCTCTTTACCAACGTAAAAACGTTCACAGTCGTCAGGTAAAAGTGCCATAATTTCATCACTAACTAAACGATCGTAGATAGCAACATCCGCTTGTTCAATAAAACGTAATGCACGAATAGTCAGTAGCTCAGCATCACCAGGACCTGATCCTACCAATGCGACTTCACCTGCCTGCAAGAAAGACTTTTTAGTTAACTTACTTAATACATCTGTATTCATTTGTTTTTCACTCGATACTTTATCAGTCGATAACTGTGTCATTTTATACATTACCTTCTCGGCTACTGTTTTATTATAAAATGTTAGCCGCCAAATTTATAAAATCATATTTCAATAACTTAGCATTAATAAAACTAAGTCAAATGTGATTGAGCGTAATTTTAATTTGTACACGCCCAATGCAAATATTTATTTAAACTTCAACACACGGTATTTCAGTTGTTTTTGAATGTTGTGTTTGCACGCCAATTTCAGCGTCCGTTAAATAACACCCAGGGTCTTCCGCCCAAGCGTCTTTCGATTGCGCAAAGGCTCTGGTACGTGTGTTACCACCACAAATGTTAAGGTACTGACATTTTGCACAGCGACCTTTTACTGGCCGAGGGCTTTGTCGAAAACCTAACATTAGGGGGTCTTGTGTATCACGCCAAACATCAGAAAACTTTTCAGTTTTAACGTTGCCAATTGGATGATTCCACCAGTAGGTGTCAGGATGAATGGTGCCGGTGTTGTCAATATTAGCAACATTAATGCCACTAGCGTTGCCGCCCCAATTTATGAGTCGTTGTTTTAAATTAGCAATTCTTTCTGGGTACTTATCACCAAATCTTTTTTCAACCCATTGCAATAAAAATGGCCCATCAGCGTCATTATTTCCGGTAACAAAGTCGGTATCTATACCTTGAGAAATATGAGACCAAGCGCGCTCGTATAACATCTCCATCGCGTCTTTAGTCATTTTGAATACAGCATCGTTCTCTGCATTGCGCTTACCACGCCCAGAGTAGTTCAAGTGAGATAAATAGAATTTATCAACCTTGTATTCTTCCATTAAATCAAGCATAGCGGGTAAGTCAGCAAAGTTATCATGTGTTAAACACAAGCGCATACCCACTTTAATTCCTGCTGCTTTGCACAGTTTTAGTGCATGCATTGATTGTTTAAAGCTACCTTTTTGTTGACGGAATTCATCGTGGAACTCTTCAAGGCCGTCAATACTAATACCGACATACTGATAATCAGCGGCTTTAATTTGCTCAATATTTGATTCATCAATAAGCGTGCCGTTGGTTGACAGCGCTACATAGAAACCTTTCGATTTAGCATATGCCGTAATTTCAAATATATCAGGACGCATTAACGGCTCACCACCAGATAAAATTAGCACGGGAACGTGTGCTACTTTTAAATCATCAATGGTCGCTTTGATTTGCTCTGTATTTAATTCGTCTTTGAAATCCATATCTAGAGATGTTGAATAGCAATGTTTACAACGTAAATTACAACGTCGTATCAAATTCCAAATAACAACAGGCCCTGGCATTTTATGGGCTTTATTGGCCGGTAAATCATCATGAAATGTTTTTAATAACTGTGAAATTCTAAACATCGGCTTTGATCCTCGTAAGTTCCCATTGCGAGCTATTCGCAGCAAAAACTAAAATTTAATTATAGCTAGCGTTTTAATCGCAAGCCTGTTTTCTTTAATATCTCTGTGCTTGTTAACATATCATTGGTTTGAAAGTTGTACGCTTGATCTGTGTCATCATTTCTAACCTCCAAAATACTTTCGAGTAAATCTTTGATTTGGGTTCGATATTGTTGAACTTCCTGTTCAGTTTTTCCGTGCACCATGGCAAATAAATTATAATTCCACTGCGGTAAGTGCCTTGGTCGAAGGTAGCAATGACTAACAAAAGGTAACCGCCCTACGGCTTTGCCAAACTCGCTAACATATTCATCTTTTACGTCCCAAACCGTCATACCATTATAGCGATAGCCTAATTTATAGTGATTTGGTACAGCCGCAATACGGCGAATAATACCGCGCTCTTTCAAGTCAGTTGTCATGGCTAGCACTTCAGCCACTGATATTTGCAATTGCTCGGCAATATGTTGGTATGGCTGTGCAACAATAGGTAAACCTGATTGAGTCAGTAATACATATTGACGCTCTAAAGGCGTAAGCTGAGCACTAGGCTGGGAGGTATAATTGGACATAAAACTCTTCTAATTTTGGCGTATTAAGAACAGGTAATGAGGTTTTTTTCTCAATATTACTAATCACTTGATTAACTTGTGCTTCAGATTCAGCACCGACAACAAACCACATATTAAAATCATGGGTTCGACGATAATTGTGCGCAACTTCATCGAAGCTATTTACTTGCTCAGTAACTTCTTCAAATCTTTCTTCTGGCACCGCTAGCGCCGCGAGTGTAAATGCGCCACCTAAACATACCGCATCAAACATTGGGCCAAATCGCGTTAGCACTTTATTAGCCATTAAGTGATTTAAGCGTTCAAGCACTTCGTCTTCGCTGCTATCTAATTGCTCAGCAATTTCTAAAAATGGTCGTTCGGCAATAGGTAAACCGCGCTGTAGCAGGTTAATTAATTTTCTGTCTAATTCACTTAACTCAGCCAATGCTGTTGTTGAATGACGTGATGATTTATCCATTAGTAAGACCTTTTTTCCCGTAACGTGCGCCTTGCTGTTTATAGGCTTTAAAACTAAATAAAATATCTTTTTCGATATCTTGCAATGAAAATTTCTCTACCATGGCGTCAATTTGCGCTAAAACAATACTTCGGTCAGTACCGTGGATCATGCAAAATAAATTATAAGGCCAATGTGGTAAACGACGTGGGCGTCGATAACATAGCGATACTTCAGGGCAACTAGAAAACATTGCAGCAACACGATCAACATGTTCATCAGCAATATTCCACACCACCATAGCATTGGCTTTATAACCTAATTGACGATGCTTAACGACTAAACCAAAGCGCTTTACTAATCCGTCAGTTTGCCAATGCTCTATTTGTGCTAACACTTGCGCTTCTGTGGCTGAAATTTTTTCTGCAATCGCTAAATAAGGCTGTGCAACATGCGGTAAACCGCACTCTAAAATTTCTCGTAGTTTTTGCTGCTGATCAGCGGACAATAGTTCAGCTGTAAACTCATTCTGCATATTTTCAGTACGATAGTTTTCTTGCAAATACTGTTGTTGGCTAGATAATGAACTCATATTAATGACCGCCTAGTTGATGTTGCAAGAAGTTAATATTGAACGCTAAGTCGATGTGATACGAAGCTTCCATTGGCAACACCAACACTTGATAACCTGTCAGCTGTTCAATTTGTTCTATCACTTGTACTAATGCCTCATCATCACTAGCTGTCACAACAAACCATAAATTATAACTGTGCTCTCTGGCATAGTTATGATTAACTTGTTCGAATTGATTAACAATTTCAGCAATTTCATCTAGCGACTCTTCTGGCACAGCTAATGCTGCTAAAGTGCTAGAACCGGCTTTTTTATGATTAAATACCGGCCCAATACGTGACAATATACCGGCGTCATCTAACTTCAAAATTGCCGATAGTACTTCCTCTTCAGTGCTGTTAAGCTCATTTGCAATAACTTTATAAGGCCGTGAACAAAGCGGAAAACCTTTCTGATATTGGTTAATAATGTTTTGTTCTAATAGGGTTAATAGTGTCGTCATCATTACAGCCCTATTTGATGCGCACGATTGGTGAAGAAAATGCCACTTGGACTTTTCACTGGCAGCTTGTCAATCAGGGTTTGCGTAGCAGTGTCATATACATGCACTTCATTACTATCTCGTACTGAAATCCAAACATTTTCACCACGTGGCGTGAATTCCATATGCAACACAGCAGGACCTGGCGTAAGTGTTTTTACTAATTCAAAAGTTTCAGTATTAAAGACTTGAATGGTGTTATTGTCAGGAAAAGCAAAGTTTACCCAAATTTGGCGATTGTCAGGCTGCGCCATCACAAAAATAGGCTGGCTATGAGCAGGAATTTCAGCAACTTGTAACCATGTATTGGTATCAACAACTAAGACGCTATGCTTACCTACGGCTGGTAAGAAGGCATAATCACCAGCCATTGCCCAACCTTCTAGGTGTGGCATTTTGTATACCGGTAATTTTTTATCACCTTTACCGTAATTAGGTAGAATACGTTGAACACCCTTTTCAAGATGCCATAAATCTAATTTTGCTAAGCCATCTTCACCAAATAAGCCAGCAATATAAAAACGACCATCCGGGCTGATCAAAGCGTCATAAGGAAATAAGCCAATGTCTTCAAATTTAGTCAACTCCATTTTTGGCTTCGAAAAGTCAGCAATCCAAATTTCATGGCTGTCGAAAAGGCTAAAAACAAACTTTTGTCCGGGGGCATCTACTAAACCAACTACTTTAGAACGTACAGGGCTGCCATCGTCATTTTTGGCTTTATTAGTTAAGATTGTACTGTCGATTGTTGCAACTAATTCTAAGGTGTCACTGTTGAATACTTTAACGCCACCAGGAGTATAATTTGATACCGCAATTAATTTGCCGTCTTGGCTAATTGCACCACCAATACTGTTACCTGATTGCATTACACGTTTATCGATTTTGTCTTTTAATATATCAATTTTGGTTAAACCACCGTCACGCCCGAATACATAGGCGTAACGTTCGTCTCGAGAATAAACAATAGAAGCATGAGACAAATCACCTAGCCCGTCTATTTCACTCAACATTGTGTTATGGGTATGATTAACAATTTGTACTTGTGACGTTGCCCTTTCAATTACAACGCCAAGATCACCTGTTGCTCTCAAAGGTGATGTGGTCAATTGCTCATCTTTTTGCTGAACAGTAATGCTTGACTGAGAACATGCGCTGACAAATATCGACAACGCTGTTGCCATTAGCACCTTATTTAGATTGATCATGAGATTCGATACCTTGTTGTAATTGTTGACTGATCCACATTGCTTCTTGCTCTGTCAAAATTGACTTCCACTCGGGCATTGCGGTGCCTGGACGACCATGCAATATGGTACTTTTAATAACTTCCTGGGGGAGTTTATTCATCGCTTCAGGTAAAAGTGTTGGGCCGAGTCCACCTTTTAGTGTCATGCCATGGCAAGAACCACAGTCTTGTTTCACCATATGAACAAGCTGCGCTTCCCGCTCGGAAGTTAACTCTTCAGCTTTTACTGAAAAACTACTATTGATTACTAAAATAGTTCCCAATATTGTGATTAAGGTTTGTTTTACAATTGTCATGCTTCTTACCCTTATTAACACCTTTTTTGCAGCGTAATATTGGCATAAGTGTGATAATTTGCTTTGATTTAAATCACATAATGTAAAAATGTGAGCTTTACCATAGGCATTTGAATCAAAGGAATAAACTTGAATTACAAACGATAAACAACGCTAACTAAATAATCAGTGGGATGAATTACAATAATGTCTAAAACAAGTTTTGAAGTACAAAAAATGCTTATATGGCGTGCACTAAGCTGATTTTTTTCAGGTAAGGACAAGTAAGTTTCAGTCCTTATATTAAGAATAAATTTATTGACGACGTGACCAAGTTTTATAAAAATAAATATCCATATTGAAACGATAGAACGCTTATATTTTAGTAATCAAATGATTCATTACTAAGTTGTATTTAAAACCGCAGAAAAGCCTTAGCGTAAATATGAACTTTACTTGGTTAATAGCGTTACGTAGCGCGCCGATTCTATTGAGATTCATCGATAACACCAATAGAGTGCAAGCTGTAACGAGGATATTATTGAAACGCTATAAAAAGAGTGATTTGATGATAATGATCAAAAAAGCTTTGGCTATTGACCTATAAATCAAAAGTGAAATTAGAACAAAAAGAAAGAAACGATGTGAGCCAAATAAAATGTAGACTTAGCGCTCAACGTAAATCTACATTTATCAGCGAGTTTAAAGCTCTTTAACAGCCTCATGTTGAGTGGTTGTTGACCAAGCATTTAAGACCGCTTTAACCAGCGTTGCCAATGGGATAGCGAAGAATACTCCCCAAAAGCCCCATAAACCACCAAATAATATTACCGCAATAATTATCGTGACAGGATGCAAATTAACTGCTTCAGAAAACAACAAAGGTACAAGTAAATTACCATCCAAGGCTTGAATAATACCGTAGGCTAACATTACGTAGCCAAATTCAGCCGTTGTGCCAAATTGAAATAACGCTACGAGTAACACTGGAAGTGTGACAATTGTCGCACCGACATAAGGTACCAGCACCGACAAACCAACTAAAACACCTAAAAGCACTGGATAATTTAAGCCTAACGCAATAAAGGCAATCGTTGACGCTGTACCAATAATGGTAATTTCTACCAACTTACCACGAATATAATTCATGATTTGTTGATTCATCTCATTACCAACTTGCTTGGCCATACGGCGATCATTAGGTAAAAACTGACGGAAGCTATCAAATAGTGCATCTTTATCTTTTAAGAAGAAAAACACCATAAGTGGCACAAGAATTAAATATATTAGCAATGCAACAACATCAGAAATGGAATTTAATGATGCCTTTAGCGCTACTTGTCCCCATTCAATAAACTTGTCGTTGACGAGCGTGATCACCTCACCAATTTGTTCGGCACTGACTATCTCTGGATATTTTTCAGGGAGTGCAAGTAAATAGGTATGCCCTTGCCCAACCATTTGCGGCACTTCTTGAAACAAATTACTGCTTTGCTGCCAAATGACTGGCATTAATCCCAAAATACCCAGTAATGAAAAGCCAACAAACGCAGATACAACAATCACCACCGATAACGACCGAGACAAGCCAAATAGGTTTAATTTAGTCACCGGTAAATCAAGTAAAAAAGCTATCGCAACTGCAACAAACACTGGCATTAACAGATTACTGAAAAAGTACACAAACAAGAAAGTAGAGATTAAAATAACCAATAAGGTTACGGCATTGGGATCTGAAAAGTTTCTTTTATACCAATCGCTAAACAGTGTAACCATAATTTTTATTTTTCCAATTTGATCGTTAGTTCGACAATTTGTTCATTAACCTTGCGCTGTTCAAAATAAAACCCTTGTTTCATTAACAATTTAGGAATATCTTTTTTAGAACCAATATCGCAAATGCGTATCAAACAACTATCATCGAGTGTTAGTTTTCTTAACAACAAGCGTAAATTCACTAGTGGTACGGGACATTTATCTTGTGTGGCATCGTATTCGTATAACATAAATAAAAATATGCGCAGTGCTTTAGTTTAATTATCTAATTTGCGACAATTGATTACAATGGCATAGTGAAATTCTTTTAAACTATTTTGCAGCAAAACTATTTATAGAAAATAAAGAGGTTGAATGAGCGAACTTTCTGATAATCCTAATCTTAAAGAAATTAACGCCTACAAAAAAAAATTGAATTGGGGGGATGTTCCAGCTATTTATCATTTAGCTGCTACCTCTATTAGTGATGTTGATGGAATATTAACTCACGGATTTGACAGTGCTTTTAAACAGTTACTTGATCGCAGTAACTGGAATCCTGACATTACCTCACCTAAGCAAAACTTTGGTGACACACTAAGCGTTTCTAGTAAGCCCCAAATATCGCTTTTTCATAATATCACCGAGCAAAACTACGAATTGCATTGCTACCCAATAATAAACCAAGAACGTGTACTCGATACCCAAATTAATAACCCTGCTTGCCCATTTATAGAATGGAGTCCTGAAACTATGCAAATGCTGTTTAGATTGAACTCCTTAGTACCTTTTATTGTCTACACATTTCAAAAAGGTGATAAAGCTGATTATGCATTAGTGCGTTACGCCCATTCTTGTGTCGATGAATTAATTTCCTTACTCGAACAATCCTTTGATATTATTGATATCAAAGGATATTCGATTGCCGAATTTTGTAAAGAAATTCACCAAAAACATTCAGACGCTTAACTATCAGCTACTTGTCCTAATTATGATGATATGGAAAACTAATTTTGTTTAATTTGAAACCTATAGTTCTTGCTTGTGCTCTATCAACATTAATGGCAGCGAATACTTTTGCTGCCGCAGAAGAAACGACCAGTGACAAAAATAAATTGCCTGAAATTGGCTCAGCTGGTTTCAGTGTATTGTCGATTGAAAAAGAACGTCAAATAGGCGGTGAGATGATGCGCCAAATTCGTGCATCACAACCGGTATTAAACGATCCTGTGTTAACCGAGTACATTAATGATCTCGGTAATCGCATGGTACGTAATGCAAAAGATGTTAATTACAGCTTCGAGTTTTTTGTCATACAAAACCAAGAGCTAAATGCTTTTGCATTTTTTGGTGGTCACATCGCTATTCATAGTGGCTTGATAACCACCACTAAAACCGAAAGTGAATTGGCATCGGTAATTGCGCATGAAATTTCTCATGTTACTCAGCGACATTTAGCAAGGCGTTTAGAAGCACAAAGCAAATCGCAACCATTAGCCATGGCAGGGTTGATTTCAAGTGTACTATTAACTTTGGTGAATCCTAGCGTCGGTATTGCCGCGTTAAGTACAACAATGGCCGCGTCCCAGCAAGCAGGTATAAATTACACCCGTGGCAATGAAAAAGAAGCTGATCGAGTCGGCATCATGCTTCTAGCCAATAGTGGCTTCAATCCGCAAGGCGCTCCTGACTTCTTTGCCACAATGGCAGAAAAATATCGTTATAAGTCTAAACCACCCGCGATGTTATTAACGCATCCATTGCCAGAATCACGAATTTCTGATGCAAGATTACGCGCACAGAGTTTATCACCAAGACCATTAGCGCCAAATTTACAATTTGAACTTGCCAAAGCACGTATTAAGGCTAGATATGAAGATGATGCACTGAGAAACATTGCTTATTTTGACGGCATTCTGAATAAAAGTCGTTATGCGGTAAAAGAAGCCGCAAAATATGGTTTAGCGCTTTCGCATTATGAAAATAAAGATTATCAAATCGCCATTACCCAGCTTAGTGACTTGCTTGCACAAGACGATAAAAACTTGTTTTATGTTGATGCATTAACTGACGCTTACATTTCAGTAAAAGCGTTTGATAAAGCCATAAGTATGTTAGCTGAGCTAAACCTACTTATGCCGAACAACCAAGTTGTAGCACTTAATTACGCTAACACCTTGCAAGAAGCGGCCAGACTCAGTGAAGCAGAAGTTGTACTACAAGATTTTATAACATTAAATCCGCAAAATTTTATTGCCCATGATTTGTTAACCACTGTTTATCGCAAGCAAGATAAAAAGGCGTTGATGCATGCCAGTAAAGCCGAGGTTTTTGCCTTGTTAGGTGCCTACCCTAAAGCCGTAGATGAGTTGCAAACTGGCTATAATTTTGTCGAAGAAAATCCGTTATTGAAAAAACGGATGAAAGGCCGAATATTGCAATTACAAGCACAGCAAGAAAAACTAAAACGACTATAAATACTAATAAAACTGTAGGGTTTACTGTAAACTATGCTGCAATAGTTCGGTACCCCCTCATTACATATACACAATTTAAGAGAAAAGCATGTTAACGATTTATCACAATCCTCGTTGTTCAAAAAGCCGTCAAACCTTGGCATTAATAGAAGAAAACAATCAAGAAGTCAGTGTTGTTGAATATTTAAAAGCACCGCTTACTAAAGACGTAATTGAACAATTATTGGCACTATTAGCGCTTCCTCCAAGAGAAATGATGCGTACAAAGGAAAGTGAATATAGCGAACAAAACTTAGCTACTGCTGATGATGCCACCTTAATTGCGGCAATGGTTTCAACGCCAAAGCTTATTGAACGTCCTATCGTTTCAGATGGTAAAAATGCCATTATTGGTCGCCCACCAGAAAATATTCTTTCGCTTATCAACAATAAGTAGTTACCAATATGACGAACAAACAACGGTTTTCAACCACCCAATTGAAACAAATCACGTTATTTGGTTATTTTTCACTGTTAATTTTTATGCCTGTATGGCTAATTTTTATCACTGAAGACCGCGCATTATCGATTCCTCTAACGTTAGTAATGTTTACCTTACCACTACTTTTCCCGTTAAAAGGTTTAGTGCAAGGCAACCCTTATACTTACGCTTGGTCTAATTTTATTGTGATGATTTATTTTCTCCATAGCTTAACCACATTATGGGTGTCAGCTAATGAAAAACATTGGGCATTACTCGAATTTACTTTTGCGGCAATTATGTTTATTGCAGGCAGCTATTATGCAAAATATCGCGGCCAAGAATTAGGTTTAAGTATTCGTAAAAAGAAAGAGTAATTCTGCAATTTTTATATGCTAACGGTTGTACAACAATCTTTTAAATAGCACTAACAGCAGTAAACAACCAAGTTAGTGCTAATTTTAGCTTTATATTCAATCGTTAATAACATTTAAGCAAGCAATTCATATCAATTTTCAAGCATCTTATAACACAAATACAATCCCCCTTTACTCTCGCAATAAAATTGTTTACAACTAGGTAACAAGATTAATATGAAAGTCTGTTAGAGCTTTTTATGAACTTAATTCAGCTTACGCAGGTCTGTTTATAGAATGGAACTCTTTTGAGGCTTAAATGAATAATATGCTAATTACCCGCAGCACTTTTTTTGCATCTACCATTTTACTTTTACAAGCATGTGGAGGCGGAAGCAGCACTAACTCGGATTCAAATCCCAATGACTTTACCCCAGCTGTCACAGAAACTGGCATTATTGCTTTTGATGAAGCATTAAAAATATCCCAGCCAGTTGATTTATTTCTTTATTATCCAGATGACAACCTCAGCAACATTAATTGGCAACAAACGGCGGGAAGCAATGTTATTTTTCATGCTGGAAAATCCAAAGGTATCGCCTTCACACCTGAAGTAGCTGGTGAATATAGCTTTCAGGTAAGCTTCACACGTAACGGCACAAACGACCAGCTAACTCACAGTGTGGTAGTTGGTAATGAAGTCAGCCAAGTTGCAGCTCGCTTAGGTCACGCAGCACTTGAAGGTAGTGATATCTCGTTGCGCGTGAGTTTAGAAAATAGTTCACTTACTACTGATAGTATTAAGTGGCAACAAATATCAGGCCCTACAATTACCTTTAGCGAATCAACCAATGGCGATACCGCCATATTTTTCAATGCACCACAAGTAAGTGCTGACAGCTTTATCGAATTTAAAGTCAGCGCTTCAGATGGCAGTAATAGCTTCGAGGATACCGTTGGTTTACTCATTGAAAATGCAGCAACAATTAGCACCGACGAAAATATTGCTTATGACACTCGCTTAGCACGGGTATTTCCTTTCAATGCTAATTCCCCCTACGCAGACGTACTGACAAAGTGTGTTTATGATAATACGATAAGTATTAGTGCGACATGTCGACTAAACGAATTACCATTAATAGCGCAAGATACAGCAACCCCAAGTATCGATGACATTATGGATCGAGTTGTAGTTTCACATGATTGGATGGGACAAAGGTTTAAAGAGTTTTTACAAAATAACGATCAACATGGTGATTTTAAAAACTTATTGCGAGCCACCACCGCCATCGTCATCTCATATGATGTTCGCCCTTCTTACTATTGGGCCGTAACCGGTGCTATTCATCTTGATCCCAATAACCTATGGCTAACTCCACAAGAACGCGACACCATTAATCAAGCACCAGATTTTCGCGCCTCATTCGGTGATAGTTTAAATTTTGTCATGCCTTGGAGATATGTAAAAAACAATAATTATGCAAACTACTTCTACCCTGAAGATGTACGAGTAACACGTGATGCGGCTGATGATGTTTATCAGTTGGCGGCTTTGATGTACCACGAATTAGCCCATGCCAATGACTACTTTCCACAAAGTGTTTGGGCTAGCTTGGATAGAAACGATCGTATTCTCGACACTATCGACCAACAAGAAAAAGATGGTGGTATTCAATCAGATAAATTAGCGACAGCATTACCACTAAACGGCGCTGAAATGTATCGACTGGCACAAGTACGTTACCAAGGTGAAACCGCAACGACTACAGAGCAAAATTACAGCCCAAATGACGTGGCAGGATTTTTTAGTCCTGAACATTCCCCGCACTTTTATAATTACTCAAGTAGGCGTGAAGATTACGCGATGTTATTTGACGAACTTATGATGAAAGTACGCTTTGGCGTAGATAGGGACATTGCTATTACTAACCAGCCACAAAGTGCTGAAGAGGAATATATAGTGACATGGGGACAACGCGGGCGTATTGGTGAAAATAATATAAAACCGCGAGTGGATTATGTTACTCGTCGAATATTGCCAGAATTTACCGAGGTTAGCGAAGCAGTAAATAACTTAGCAACACCAATAGTGATGCAAATCGGCAAAACCTGGGCTGAGAACCTAACTATTAGTCCAAGTACCAGCCAAGTAATTAATAAAGATGCTAACGAATCACCATTAAACAAAACTATTCATTATCGGGTCAATGCTGATGGCAGAATGTTTTATGAAAAACCAATGCCATTAAGGCTTGGTAGGTAGAGTAACGTAAATGATACGTTAACTTCATCTAGAGAAATTAATTGAAAAGAATATCTTTTACAAAGGGAATTGTGATGCGTCGCTGTTCCCTAATTGACGCCTGATCTAACTGTTCTAATGCTGCAAGTAAACTCGTCATATCACGTGATAATCTATTAATTAAAAAGCTTGCGACATCATCACTGATAAATAAACCACGTTGCTGTGCTCGATATTGTAAAGCAAAAGACTTTTCTTTATCTGTTAATGGTTTAAGTTGTTCAGTTAACCCCCAACTTAAACGGGAAACCAAATCTGGTAAAGTTATTTTCAACTCTGCAACACTTTGGTCACCGGTAATAATCAAACATTTATTTTGCTCAATCATACGATTATATAAATCAAAAACTGCTTGTTGCCACTCTTTATTGCCGGCAATCAACTGAATATCGTCAAGACAAACTAAATCAATATTCTCTAGCCCTTCAAGCACATCAACTGATAGTTGAGTTAGCTCAGAAAACGACAAACATAGGCTAGTCATGCCTAATGTATCAGCGTACACACAACTTGCGTGCAACAGGTGACTTTTACCGACACCAGTAAGACCAAATAAATATAAGCTGTGTACTTTCTTATTATGTTCTTGGGTAGGCTCAGAAACGTGCTTTAAGTAGTGTTTAAGCTGCTGAACCACCAATTGGCTACTTTCACTCTGAAAGCTATCAAAGGTTTCATCATCAGGTAATTGCACCGACAAAGTTAATTGGGATACTTTTTTCATTTTTCTCCCCAATAAAACACCGCAACTTGATCTTTTCCTATCGGAACAGCCAATGGATCAATATAGCGATTTAATTCTTCACTTAACTTTAACGATGCAAGTAAGGATTGTTGTGACCCAAGTAGTGACAATTTAAAACGATGATTTGTCCCTTGCACACTGACTAATTGCACAGATTCAACCGCGGATAATTCAGCAAGAAAGTCAGAAACTGCCATTAACTCTTCCAAAGAAGCAATATTGGCAACATCAATTTGAAGTTCATTACTATTAGTCGTTGATAAAGCATATTGCTGATAAATAATATCAGTGATATCAGCCAGCGCTTCATTCAACATTAGCAAAACATCATCACCTTGATACTGCCCACTAAATACTTGTGAACGTTCGTCTTGTGCATCGGCCATCAGGCTCCAATCCAAAACTAATGGCTCTGTTTGACAAAGTGGCTGACAATCGCTGTTTTCATTTTGTTGAGCAATTAAGCTATTATCTGAAATTCTAAGAACCACCACTGCTTCTGCTAAATATCGTGCAGACGCTTGTGCTACAGGGTAAGCAAAACGCCCCCAAACATCGGTAATGGTTAGCGCAGATAAATCGGTTAAATCCATAATCGGCATCGTTAATGGTAAACCACGCTTTTGTGAAAATTCATCAATCGATTGCGGTATCAGAGAATTTGACGTTGAAGAAAGCAATTTACGCTCAAAACCATTTTCTTCAACCACCCAAATCATCACTTGAGGACGTAAGCGTCCCCAAATAGCTAAATCACTTTGCTTGAATAAATTGTTAATTTTCTCTTCATTGAAAGAAACATTTAAGTAAGTAGCATTATTATTACGAAGATATTGATACTGATTAACGTACTTGTTGTGATTTTTTATTGCTTGGGAAACTAACGGATGTTCAATTTTCTTGCCACCAACTTTCATGATGACACCGCGAAGTGCTTTTTTAAGCGCTTTATTGCGATCGCCTGATGATTGCGACGTCACTAATACTTTCGCACTGTATAAGTTTTCTACTTCGATAGCGTTAATTCTAAACGACAGTATAAAAATTAAGAGAATCAGACAATTTCTGAACATATATGGCTTTAACAAGTGTTTCATAATAAAGATCTTATCATAATGTTGCTGATTTTTATCACTTATAAAAAATAATTTCTTTTAAAGATTTTCAGCACGTCTTTGCACTGGTAGAATGTGCGCCATTAATATACAAGCTACTTAACTAACATAATTGAGGTTTCCCCGTGAGCGAAGAAAAACAGTCTTTAAATTATAAAGATGCTGGCGTTGATATAGATGCAGGTAATGCCCTAGTTGAAAATATTAAAGGTGCGGTAAAACGTACTACTCGTCCAGAAGTTATGGGGGGGCTAGGTGGTTTTGGCTCAATCTGCCAACTTCCAACGGGTTATAAAGAACCTGTACTTGTTGCTGGTACTGACGGCGTAGGCACAAAACTACGTTTAGCCATCGATTTACAAAAGCACGATACGGTTGGTATCGACTTAGTAGCAATGTGTGTTAATGACTTAATTGTTCAAGGTGCTGAACCTTTATTTTTCCTTGATTACTACGCAACAGATAAACTAGACGTTGACGTAGCTTCTGCAGTTGTTTCAGGTATTGCCGATGGTTGTGTACTTTCAGGTTGTGCTTTAGTTGGTGGTGAAACAGCTGAAATGCCAGGTATGTATCACAAAGGCGATTACGATATTGCTGGTTTTTGTGTTGGTGTAGCAGAAAAATCTCGCGTTATTGACGGAACAAAAGTTGCTGCGGGTGACCAACTTATTGCCTTAGCTTCTTCTGGCGCTCATTCAAACGGTTTCTCTTTAATTCGTAAAGTATTAGAAGTTAACAATACTGATACTAACGAATTGTTAAATGGTAAATCAATTGGTGACCATTTAATCGAACCAACTAAAATATATGTTAAATCAGTACTAGAACTGCTTAAACAAGTTGATGTTCATGCGTTATCACACATTACGGGTGGTGGCTTTTGGGAAAACATTCCTCGCGTATTGCCAGAAAGCGCTCAAGCAATTGTTGATGGTAATAGCTGGCAGTGGCCAGAAATTTTTAACTGGCTTAAAGAAAACGGCAACATCACTGAACATGAAATGTACCGCACCTTCAACTGTGGTGTTGGTATGATCATCGTTGTTCCAGCGGATGCTGTAGCACAGAGTATTGATATTTTAACTGCTCACGGTGAAAATGCTTGGCATATTGGTGAAATTGCTGACCTACAAGCTGGACAAGAACAAGTTATTATCAATAAAGGTTAATTAACCATGCGAAGCCGAATTGTAGTACTCATTTCCGGCGGCGGCACAAACTTACAGGCGATTATTGACGCCTGTAAGCAAGAAAACTATGGCGGTGAAATTGTCGCCGTAGTTTCTAATAAAGCTGACGCATATGGATTAACACGAGCACAAGACGCAGATATTGCCACCGCAGTGCTCTCTCATAAAGACTTCGATAGTCGTGAAGGTTACGATAATGCTCTCATCACTGAGATTAATCACTATCAACCTGATCTTGTCGTGCTTGCTGGCTTTATGCGTATATTAACACCTAAGTTTGTGCAAACTTACCAAGGTCGTTTAATCAATATACACCCTTCTCTTCTACCTAAATACCAAGGATTACATACCCATCAGCGAGCAATTGACGCTGGCGATAGTGAGCATGGTGTTAGCGTTCATTTTGTTACTGAGGAACTTGACGGCGGTCCTGTGGTCTTACAAGCTAAAGTGCCTGTATTCCCTGAAGACACTGCTGAAGACCTTGCACAGCGCGTTCATCAACAAGAACACCGAATTTACCCGCTTGTGGTCAATTGGTGTTGTAGTAAACGTGTCACCATGGCTGGTGAAAATGCAATGTTTGATGGTGTGATTTTACCAATTTCAGGGTATGCTAGCGAAGAATAGACCTTATTTTTAGAGAATTTTATATGTTGAAATCATTGCCTTATGTCACATTGTTAGCTTCTACTTTAACATTGTTCAGTTCCACATCTTTTGCTCAGGCAACAGATCAAACAAGCAAGGTAATGGTTCCTGCATTTAATGCAAATTACACTATTTTACGCAGCTCTAAATCCGTAGGTAAAGCCACACGTAAACTTAGTTATTTAGACAATGGCATGGCGAAATATAGCTACCATACTGATATTGAGTGGTTAATTTTTTCGGATACTCGTGATGAAACCTCTACTGTTAAGCTTAACGGTAATAAAGTTACGCCAATAAACTATGTTTTCAAGCGTGAAGGCACTGGTCGAGATAAGCACTATGAGTGGAGTTACGACACTGCTAACGGTACTGCAACTGATGAAAAGAAGAACAAAACTAAAACCATAGATTTCCCTGATAACATTCAAGATTCACTAAGCTATCACCTACAACATCGCCTTAACTTAATAAGCAAGCCTGAACAAAAGCAATTTGTTTATCCTGTGATAAAATCATCTGGCTCACTGAAAAATTACGTCTATCAATATGATGGCGAAGAAGAAATCATGCTGCCATATGGTTTGGTAAAAACAGTTAAATTTAAACGTGAAGTGGTTGAGAAAAAGCGTATTACTTATGCGTGGTTTGCTCCTGAGCTTGATTATCTTTTAGTAAAACTTTATCAAATCAAAGGTGATGTTGAACAATTTGAAGCACAGTTAGAATCTGTTGATATTATTGACACTAAAGAATCAGCTAGCAAGTAGAATCTCCTACAAAACATAACCTCATCAACGAGGTAAAGCAGCTTAGCTATAAGCCACTTTACCTCAGCAATTTATTTTACTGTGGCCTCATCAAGCCGGCTTTCACAAATCAATTGTCCTTTACTAAACAGTAACCCTTCTCCTGGTTGCATTTTCTCCCAAGTTTCATCATCAGTTAACGGTTGAGTTGCAATCACAGTAACAATATCGTTCTCGGTTGTTTCTTGATCAAAATTCACTACCATCTCAGCATCAATCAAGCTTGCCTTACCAAATGGCGCACGACGGGTTAACCAGTGTAATTTATTAGCACAATAAACAAATAAATTGTCACCATCGGTTAGTAATAAATTAAATACGCCCAACTTGTTAATTTCTCTGCATTGCTCAACAATATAATCAAACAATACTTCTGTGTTTGGCTCTTCACCATCAAACGTCAACAATAATTGATCTAATAACCAACAAAAAGCATGTTCACTATCCGTTTCGCCTACAGGTAAGTGATATTTTATTTTTAATTTATCTTTAAAATCAGCTAACTGACCATTATGCGCGTAAGTCCAGTTTTTACCCCACATTGGACGAATAAACGGATGAGTGTTCACTAATGAAATTTCACCTGAATTAGCTTGTCGGATATGACAAACAACCGTTTCACTTTTAATGGGATAGTCTGTTACGAGTTTCGCAATAGGTGAATGCGCACTGGGCAGTGGGTCTTTAAAGCTACGACAGCCCTTACCTTCATAGAAAGTAATGCCCCAACCGTCTTTATGCGGCCCAGTATTACCACCACGCTGCATTAAGCCACTAAAACTAAAACAAATATCTGTTGGTACATTGGCACTCATGGCCATTAATTCACACATAAATCAATCATCTTTATTAATCAGTTACTTACAGAGAAATCCGAGAAAAAATTTCATACAGTGTATGTATGAGTGGCAGTACGGAAAATCAAATTATAAATTAATGTACTTCACTATTATTTTACTATTTTATAATATTTAAATCATCTTAGTTTTATTCGTTTATTTTAAGATAGGATCTAGCCTTACTTGTTGTTGTTTTGCTTAGTGACCGCTATTTACAGAATCACTAGCAATATATGATAGCCCACTTGTTTCAGTTCCGGCTTTAACACTTAAATGTTTATGCTTAGCACAATAATCAGCCACTTTTTTTATAGCTGCCATCAATTCAGATAATAATTAAGTACGCTCTCATTGCCTGAGCCTATCCATGTTTTGGGCTATGGTGATCTTGCCCAATTGTTGCCATTACAGTTCTCGTTTTACATTCAAGTTTAGCGAGTTTACTAATGATTTCTTTTAACGATTCATCGCTTTTGTTTTCAACAATTTCCACTTTCATCAATGTGCTTATAACACCTTCACGCGTTTGAATCTTTGTTTCACCTTCTTTAATTGTTGGTAAATCCCAACCAAGCGATAGAACCGTTCTTATATATGGCTTATCCGCTCTACCATATGCAAAAGTGATTTCAACTTCCGCAGTCATATCTTCACTTTCAAGCCTTATAAACTTGATGAGTATGTCTATTTTCCCAAGGATTCTTGCCCTTGAATTAAATAGTTCATGAAGTTCTTATCCTCTAGGTGATAACTAGAGATTAATTTGCTGTTTTAGCAATGTATTGCGATCATTGAATTGAGCCTATAACTACCAGAAAACACATAGCTTTTAATAAAAACCGATATCACAACTAATGTCAAAAACGTTAATTTTTCTTACGAAAGCAGTAGGCGAAGAGGAGCGTTTTTTTCTATCTCTTCGATGGGTACAGGTAATTATTGAGACATATCTGAAACTGTATGCAATCACAGTCAACTGAACTGCCAGATGAATTGTATGGCTCGCGTTACTTATCCTAATTGCTTAAGCAAATCAACGATAACTTCACGTGAGGAAATAAGTTCACATGCAGTTCATTTTTATTGTTCATGTAATAATACGAAAGAATGCGGGGCAACATATAGAATTACGAAAGGGTTCGATCACTACCTTAACACACCACTTGCAACTACAGCACAAATTGCTCAGTTGATAAAGAGTTTGCCAAGGCAGCAACAATTGAATTTGCTTAATAAAAATTAGGCTCTTTCATATCTGTTTTTATCAAACCAAATAAATCGTACGTATATTTTACGTATTTTGTTGACGACTGTTATTTTTTTTGTCATTATAGATGGTACGTACAAAATACGTATATATTAAATAAATAAGGAATTAAATAAATGTATAACTTTAAAAGCCATAGATTCAAAAGGCATTGACTAAAATACGAAGGAGAAGAATGACTTATTATTAAGCAAAAAAAGAGTAAACATTATGACTAATGTAAAAAGATCTGAAACGTTGGCAAAGCCAGCAAGATTAGACTTAAAAACAAACCAAGATTTTAAAACCCAGCTTGAGGAAGCGGCTGTTCTCTCTGGGGTGAATTTAACGGCGTTCATTTTAAATGCTGCAGCAGAAAAAGCACGTGAGGTTATGAATTTTCATACCAACACTGTACTTTCAAAAACTGCTTGGCATAGGCTAACGGACATCTTAGAAAATCCACCACAGGAAGTGACATCGTCAATGCAAGCTCTCTATAACAAGGAGCGCTTACCAAATGGTGGCATCATCTAAAAATAACAAAGTTACCTCATATACTTATGAGGGGAAAAATAATTTACTCGGCGCAAAAAATTTCAATAGTGGCAATCAAGCTATTGATAAGTTTGCAAAGAGTAACTTAAGAGCCCACGCGAAAGCACCAGGGAATGCAGTAACAGTACTATTAGACAATGACAATAACCAAACACTTGTTGGCTATGTTACTATTGTTGCTCACACGCTTTCACGTAATGAACTGACAGAGTCCGAGCACTGTGTTGGTAAAACACCACAAATTCCAGTGGTTAAGTTAAACATGCTCGGAGTTAGCCTAAATTATCAAAAGCAAGGTTATGGCGAAAGCTTAATGCAAATTGCTTTTACAAATGCAAAAATTGTCTGTAATACAATAGGTTGTTCTGGTCTCTATTTAGAGGCAGACCCTGACGCTGTATCGTTTTATGATAAGCTAGGGTTTGAGTCACTTTCCAATCCAGATCCCCATACTGGAATTGTGCCAATGTTTCTGCACATCAACTCAATACCGTAATTCAAGAATAACATCATAAAAAGCGCCCATAGGCGCTTTTTTAGTATTATGTTATTGAACACGATAAGCCTAGGGTAATTACTTAAGTAGTTTCAATTATTGTCGTTGCGAATTAGAATAAAATTGACGAATATCCTATGTACTGGCCCACGCTAAAACAGGGTTAACTTTAATGTTTTCATCCGTTTCTACATCTTCATGGTCATGTACCTGGTAACCATCAATGTTTTTTGAAATGTACTTAGCGATATATCCGGCTGCCCTTCTTTTTATCTATTAATATCGCGGTAAAACGTGGGGCGAATGTTCTATGAAATTTAGTAGGAGCCTTAGCTTTAATACCTTGGCTTTTTTTATGACCCATAAGCGACGTTGTTCTTTATAGGCTTTAAAAGTATCTTTCTCTTAGAGGATTGTCTGCTTGTTTTACTGAACTCCTCATATTTAGTGATTATACCAGTGTTTCACTGGTTACGTTCATAAGTAATTTTGCTTTCACTTTGTGTTACTAATGCTCCATAGCGTTTACGCAATTCTTCGGTATATTCGGTAATAAATAATTTGAAATTATTCACAATACGAATTAAGCTTAAACAATCAATCTGGTCTGACCTCGGGCGTAACTTACGCTAAACATCAACATTAAGGAAAATTTGTGGACTATTTAACTTGGGCATTAATTGCCATCGCATTATGCGGGTTTATGGCCTATTCAAGAGCCTCGCTCGCTTCATTTACGGTATCATTTACCATACTTATGGTTGTCGGAACATTTTTCCAAGTCATATCTTTTTTCTCATGGATACTATTTGCCGTTATCGTAATACCACTCAATGTTGCTGATATTCGTAAGCAATATATCACGAAGCCATTACTGACTATTTTTAAAGGTATCATGCCAGAAATGTCAAATACTGAACAAGAGGCAATTGACGCTGGCACCACTTGGTTTGAAGCAGAATTATTTCGTGGCACACCTGATTGGAAAAAACTGCATAATTATCCTAAGCCTCGCCTGAGCCCAGAAGAGCAAGCGTTCTTAGACGGCCCTGTCGAAGTAGTATGTCGAATGACTGATGACTGGCAAACAACACATGAACTTGCCGATTTATCACCAGAGGTATGGCGGTATTTAAAAGATAACAAATTCTTCGCTATGATCATTAAAAAGCAATATGGCGGTTTAGAGTTTTGTGCCTATGCTCAATCACGCGTTTTACAAAAGCTTTCTAGTGTTAGTAGCGTATTGTCATCAACCGTTGGTGTACCAAATTCATTGGGCCCTGGTGAATTACTACAACACTATGGTACTAAAGAACAGCAAGATCATTACCTGCCAAGATTAGTTAAAGGTGACGAAATTCCGTGTTTCGCCTTAACTAGCCCTGAAGCTGGTTCAGATGCTGGCGCTATTCCCGATTTCGGCATTGTTTGTCGTGGTGAGTTTAACGGAGAAGAAGTATTAGGCATGCGCCTAACATGGAATAAACGTTATATTACCTTAGCACCAATTGCGACGGTATTAGGCTTAGCCTTTAAACTGCAAGACCCTGATCACTTGCTAGGCGAACAGGAAGACTTAGGTATTACATGTGCCTTAATACCAACTGATATTGATGGTGTAATTACTGGCCGCCGACACTTTCCACTGAACGTACCCTTTCAAAATGGTCCAACCCAAGGTGATGGTGTATTTGTGCCATTAGACTTCATTATTGGTGGTCCAGAAATGGCTGGTCAAGGCTGGCGCATGCTCGTTGAATGTTTATCTGTAGGTCGTGCAATCACTCTGCCATCAAACAGTGCTGGTGGCATTAAGTCACTTGCTTTAGCAACAGGTGCATACAGTAGAATTCGTCGTCAATTTAAAATTTCAATTGGTAAAATGGAAGGTGTTGAAGAAGCGCTAGCAAGAATTGGTGGTAATGCATACTTGATGGATGCGGTAACGACTATGTCGACAGGTGCAATCGATTTAGGCGAAAAACCAAGTGTTATATCAGCTATTTCAAAGTATCATTTAACCGAAAAAATGCGTAACTGTGTTGCCGATGCTATGGATATTCATGGCGGTAAAGGAGTTTGTATGGGGCCGGGTAACTATATCGCTCGTGGTTACCAAGGTGCACCTGTTGCTATAACCGTAGAAGGCGCAAATATTCTTACCCGTAGTATGATTATTTACGGCCAAGGTGCTATTCGTTGTCATCCATATGTTTTAGCTGAATTGTCTGCCGCAAGTAACAAAGATGAACAGCAAGCATTGAACGATTTCGACCATGCTCTGTTTGGCCATGTCGGTTTCGCCATTAGTAATATCTGTCGCAGTGTTTGGTTTTCGTTCACCGGTAGTTACGCGCTTAGCGCACCTTACAACGATGAAACAAGACGTTACTATCAGTTAATGACTCGCTTTAGCTCTAACTTAGCCATGCTATCTGATATTGCAATGTTGACGCTAGGCGGAGACTTAAAGCGCCGTGAACGTATTTCTGCTCGACTTGGCGATATTTTAAGCTTCCTATATTTAGCCTCTGCAACTTTAAAGCGTTATAACGATGAAGGTCGCCAAAGTGCAGATTTACCTTTTGTACAGTGGGCACTTGAAGACAGCCTTTATAATATTCAGCAAGCAATCAGCGAATTGATTAGTAACTTTCCGAATAAGATAGTTGCAAAAATGCTAACAGCAATCATTTTACCGTTAGGTTGTAATTTGAAAAAGCCATCGGATGCTACCGATCATAAAGTGGCTAAATTAATGCAATATCATAATGAAAGCCGTACTCGCTTGGGACAAGGTCAGTATTTAACTAGAGAGCCTGAAAACGTATTGGGGCAATTAGAGCAAACCCTAGAAGACATCATTACTTGTGAGCCAATATTTGATAAGGTTTGTCGCGAACTCGGTGAAAAACTTCCATTCTACAACCTTGATATTGTTGCAGAAAAAGGTTTATCAGCAAATATTATTAGCCAAGAAGAAGCTGACTTGCTAATTGCTACTGAAATCAAAAGAAAAATAGCAATTAATGTCGATGATTTTGATTCGGACTACCTAAAAGCAGGTTAAGTAGTACTGTAAAATTATAATACTCCAATAAAGCACCCATTATTTTGTTCTAAAATATGGGTGTTTTTTTTACAATTTCTCCTTGTTATTTCTATTGCGAAAGAATAATTCTTATTTACATCTGTTAATACAATTCTACTTATACTTATTCGAAAGATTTGCTAAGATTGTTTCTAAACTGTAACTAAACAGTGTATGTTGATTATTGTAACGGCTAAATAAAAACAATAAATTACTTTCATTACAAATAGTTAACAAATTTGACACTGCAAGCGTAGAGAATAAATGTCCACAACTAACGAACAAACTATAAAAAAAAGACGTAGTAAAGGCGAAAGAACAAAACACCTTATTTTAGAATCTGCGATTGCAATTCTAGCGAAACAAGGCATTAAAGGTGCTACACATCGAGCAATAGCTTCTCATGCCAACATTCAATTATCGCTCACCACTTATTACTTTAAAGATATTCAAGAGCTAGTTCAGCAAGCTTTCGAGCTAAATTCTGCCAATATAATTAGTGAAGTTGACAGCTTATGGCAACCCGCTATTGACCTTGTTGACAAACAGAGTAAAGCTGATTTACGTCGTGTTAGTGTCAGGGTTGCGTTAAGAGCTGAAATAGCAAATTTATTAGTAGAATTAGTAACAACTAATACAACAGATAATCACCAACAGCTTATTGTTGAGCAACAATTATTTAATGAAGTGCAAGTAACACCGGCATTAAGAACTATTGCAAAAGAACATCACTTGGCTCAATTACAACCTTGCTTACAACTATGCCAATACTTTGCACAAGACAACCTCGAAATAAATGCTGAAATATTATTAACCCAAATTCAGCAAATTAGTTATCGTCAATTATTGGCTGATAACAGTCAAAGTGTCGAGAAAATACATAGTATAATAAACCAAGCTTTAGCGATTGTTATTAGAGTAAAACCATAATAATTAAAGCTTTGTACTAACTTAGCAAATGGGTTAGATTAAGTCATCCGACCATCTAACCTAGCTAAGGAAACTTCGTGGATTTCAGCGACCTACTATCAAAGCACCAGCAATTTTTTAACAGCAATTCCACTCGCGATCTTGAGTGGCGTAAGCAGCAGCTTCAACAAATTAAACGCTTGGTCAATGAAAATGAACAAGTTTTTATTGATGCCCTTGCCAGTGACTTGGGCAAGCCTGCACAAGAAGCTTGGATCACTGAAGTTTCTTATGTTACCGGTGATGTTGACCATGTTTGTAAGCGTTTAAGTGCTTGGGCTAAAAAACGTCGTGTTGCCACACCAATAGTCGCACAACCAGGTCGTTCATATATTCAGCCAGAGCCGCAAGGAACGGTATTAATTATCGGTGCATGGAATTATCCAATGCAACTAATACTTGCTCCGCTAGTTGCTGTTCTCGCTGCTGGTAATTGCGCTATAGTCAAACCTTCAGAACTTGCACCAGCAACGTCAATGCTTCTAGCAAAGCTTATCCCACAATATTTAGACTCTCAGGCAGTCTCCGTTGTTGAAGGTGCTGTTGAAGAAACCTCTGCGCTATTATCATTACCGTTCAATCATATTATGTATACAGGTAATGGCCAGGTCGCACGCATTGTAATGACAGCCGCAGCAAAACATTTAACACCTGTAACCTTAGAACTTGGTGGCAAAAGTCCAGTTTATGTTGATAAAAGTACGGATATTACGATAACAGCACAACGTATTGCTTGGGGAAAATGGATGAATGCAGGACAAACTTGTATTGCCCCTGATTACATTATTACCACTGCTGATATGGTTACACCACTGGTTGATGCTTTAAAAAAGCAAATTGAAAAAATGTTCGGTAATGATCCTAAGCAAAGTAAGAGTTACGGCCGTATTGTAAATACCCGTCATGCCCAAAGAATTTCTCAATACCTCACAGATATTGATGTTGAAATAGGTGGAGACGTTGATATTGAAAACAAATACATTGCCCCTACTATTGTGCTTAATCCGCCACTTGATAGTGCGTTGATGACAGATGAAATATTTGGTGCAATATTGCCCATCATTACTATTGATAACTTTGATGACGCAAAACGTTTTGTCAAAGAGCGCGATAAGCCTCTATCCTCTTATATTTTCAGTAAAAATAAAGAACAATGCCAAACTTGGGTTAATGAAATAAGCTCTGGTAGCCAATGTATTAATGACGTTATTATGTTTAACGCCGTACCTGAATTACCTTTTGGCGGTATAGGCCCAAGCGGTATGGGGCAATATAGTGGTAAAGCTGGCTTTGATAATTTTAGTCACTTGAAGTCTGTACTGGCACGACCGTTTGTTAAAGATTTACCCGTCAGGTTTGCCCCATATAGTAAGATGAAATTTAAATTCCTAAGATGGATACGTTAGCTTAAGCGCTAAATGAACAAAAATAATCTGAGGTTAGCTAATGAAATATCAACGATTAGGCAGTAGTTCGCTCGATGTGTCTCGTATTTGTTTAGGCAGTATGACTTGGGGCTTACAAAACAACCAAGCTGATGCAGATGCACAACTCGATTATGCCCAAATGCAAGGTATTAACTTTATCGATACAGCTGAAATGTACGCAGTACCCCCTTCAGCTGAAACTTATGGCAAAACTGAGACAATAATCGGTAATTGGCTTAAGTCCAATCCGTCTCGAAGAGAAAGGATTGTTTTAGCGTCAAAAATTGCTGGCCCAGGTTTTTCTTATATTCGTGACGGTAGCAAAATTTCAGGAGCGAGTGTCGTTGCCGCAGTTGAAACATCGTTAAAACGCTTACAAACCGACTACATCGATTTATATCAATTGCATTGGCCTAATCGTCAATCACCACATTTCGGTAATCATTGGCCAAACAACACTAACTACACACAAGTTAATGCTGAACAGCAAAATGAAGAAATGCTCGATATTCTACAAGGGTTAGATAACTGCGTAAAAGCCGGAAAAATTCGCTATTGTGGACTATCAGATGATACACCTTGGGGTATTAATCAATACTTACGTTTGAGCAAAGAACACAATCTCCCCCGTATGGTGTCGATTCAAAATGAGTTCAGCTTGTTACACACAAAAGACTGGCCCTATTTAATTGAAAATTGTGTACATGAAGATATTGCCTATTTACCTTGGTCACCATTAGCAACAGGTTTGCTTACAGGGAAGTATGTAAATGGACAGCGCCCTGCGAGCAGTCGCTTTACTTTAATGCAGCGACATGGGCTTTTTCGTGATACTCAACACAGTGATAAAGCCGTAAAGGCCTATATGGATATTGCCAAGCAACATAATATCTCGTCAGCACATTTGGCATTGGCTTGGTGTGATCAAGTAAATGGAGTCACCTCAACCATAATTGGCGCGACAACTATGCCGCAATTAACCGAAAATATCGCAGTGTTTGAACAGCCGCTCAGTTCCGATATTATTGAAGATATAAATCAAGTATTACGACAATACCCTAGCCCATTTTAATTAATATCAGTTTTTATTTAGTGTAATAATTAAGTCATAAAGATCAAAAGCAAAGTATTTTAACTTGCAACACAAACATATTTACTTTGCATTTCTTTAACCGATAACCTCGCTATTTCTGCTAATATATTCAAATCAATATCGCTAAGCCTGTTGATATATAAGCAAGACTTACCTAATTTATGCTTACCCAACTTTTCGAGCAAGGGTTGATAGTTTGAAAAGCCGGGCATGATATAAAGCACTACATTCTGCTTTCGTGGCGAGAAACCAATGACAAAACTATCACCTTCTCGACCACTGTCATATTTGTAATGATAACGACCAAAACCAATAATACTACCGTGTAACGTAGCAGAATAACCCGATGCTTGGGCTAAAACATCTAATAACACTCGGCAATCGCTTTGTTTAGTTTCATTTTTTATCGCATTAATAAATGTCTCAACTTTAGTCATATAATCAATTCCTAATTTTCACTAAAAGATTGTTTACCATTGCAATCATTTTTTTCATTAATAAAACCAACAGCTATCTCTTAAAGATATTAACTTTATTGATAATAGCAAATGCCGTTGAGCCGACACTGGTTTTAATTATTGCCTCGCTTGAAATATATTTCTGCAAAACAACCAATAAAAAAAGCCGCAATCAACAAGTGACTGCGGCTTAAAATTTAAACAAGGTTTGCTCTAATGCAATCCTAATAAAGTTAATGATTTAGCTTATAAGAAAGACAATAACTCTTCATCTAACTGCATTAACGTTTTAGGATCAGCCATCATTGTTGTCGCCAATGATTTTGTACGTGGTAATAAACGTTCAAAGTAAAACTCTGCTGTTTTAATTTTCGCACGATAGAAGTCTCTATTCTCAACATCTGTGGCAAGCTTTTCATATGCTGCTTGTGCCATTTGCGCCCAAAAATAAGCCATAACAACATAACCTGAGTACATCAAGAAGTCGACAGAAGCAGAGCCTACAACATCACGGTCTTTCTTAGCTTTAAGACCTAAACGAATCGTATATTGCTGCCACTTAGCGACAGTTTTACTTAATGGCCAGATAAACTTATTCATTTGACGTTTATGCGGGTTGCTTGACAGCATGCTTTGGTCTTTACAGAAAATAAGAATTTCTTTCGCAAAAGCATTTAGTGATTTACCGCGAGTCATCAGTACTTTACGGCCTAATAAATCAAGCGCTTGAATACCAGTAGTGCCTTCATAAAGTGTCGAAATACGGGTGTCACGTACAATTTGTTCCATGCCCCATTCTTTAATAAAGCCGTGACCACCAAAAATCTGTAAACCATGGTTAGCACTTTCTTGACCTAATTCCGTTAAGAATGCTTTTAAAATTGGTGTAATAAAACCTAAACGATTATCCGCATTCTTACGGTCTTCGTCTGTTTTAGCACTTTCAATTTCATCAACCAGTTTTGCCGTGTAGTAAATCATGGCACGGCCGCCTTCACTAATGGCTTTTTGTGTCATTAGCATTTTACGTACATCAGGGTGACAAATAATCGGATCAGCTACTTTATCAGGTTGTTTAGTACCTGATAATGAACGCATTGATAAACGTTCTTTAGCGTAAAGTAATGAGTTTTGATAAGCTAATTCAGCCGCACACACACCTTGTAATGCGGTACCAACACGCGCGGTATTCATAAAGGTGAACATACATTCTAAACCTTTATTTTCAGGTCCAATTAACACGCCTTTCGCGTTGTCAAAATTTAGCACAGCTGTTACCGATGCCTTAATACCCATTTTGTGTTCAATTGAACCACAAGAAACGTTATTGAACTCGCCAATATTACCTTGCTCATCCGTTTGCATTTTCGGCACGATAAACAATGAAATACCTTTAGTACCTGCAGGTGCGCCAGGTAATCTCGCTAAGACGATATGAATAATGTTATCGGTTAAGTCATGCTCACCAGCTGAGATAAATATTTTAGTACCAGTGATGTTATAAGTACCATCGCCATTTGGCTCAGCTTTAGTTTTAACTTGACCTAAATCAGTACCACATTGTGGTTCAGTTAAACACATGGTGCCTGTCCATGAGCCTTCAATTAAGCGGGTAAGATATAATTCTTTTTGCTCGTCTGTACCATGGGTGTGAATGGTATTCATTGCGCCATGGCTTAAACCTGGGTACATTGCCCACGACCAGTTTGCCGTGCCCATCAACTCAGAAACCACCATACCTAATGATGACGGTAAACCTTGACCACCATGTTTAACTGGATGAGACAAGCTTGGCCAGCCGCCTTCAACAAATTGTTGGTACGCACCTTTAAAACCTTTTGGCGTAGTTACGCTACCATTATCAAAGGTACAGCCCTCTTCATCGCCGCTTTGATTAAGTGGCAGGAGTTCATTTTCACTGAATTTTGCACATTCTTCGATAATGGCATCAACTAAGTCTGGCGTAGCTTCTTCAAATTCAGGATGCTTTTTGTAATGTCCGTAATAATCAAATACATCTTCAAATAAGAACTTAAGATCTGCAACCGGCGCTTTATAACTCAGCATGTATAACTCCTAACACTTTTAATAATAATTTTATTTGCATTTCTGCATAAGTGATAACGAGTATACACACACATCCGACCAGTGGTCAAACCAGTAATTGATATTATCGTTATAATAACGCAACAAAGACAAATAAACTTTTATAAATCAATTGGAAAAGGCTAGGTTAATTAGCAAAAATAATCATACTGATAACTTACTATAGTGTTTATCAGCCAGTTTTATAATTTTTAGTAAGGAAATGAATTCAAATGAAGAAGGTACTTCTTACCGACAGCACGCTACTATCGGTAGTATAAAATAATTATCAAAATATCATTGATGACCAGCTAACATAAAATTAAAGCAGTTTGAGAGTAAACCAGCTAATAGCAAAACTAAACCTCGTCATACCAAATGCCGTATTTATCTCCTTGGTATTTTAATAGCCAAAATAAGTAAGCTATTGCCAACATAATTACACCTCCCGCTAAGGCGGGTTCACTCACTAGCCCTAAACAATAAAATAAAAAGCCACTACTATGGCTGATAATTTCAATTCTTACTGCAGATTTTCGTGTTGGTCGTGTTTGTAAAAAATTAAAAACAAACCAAAGTTTTAGTAGCCAAGGCAATTGCTGCCAATTATTCGAATTTTTATCCACGTTAAACTTCTCCTGATTCAAAGTTGCAATTTCAACATTAAGTGCAGAAGCAAGACATTTTAATGACTCTACGCTGGCATTTTTACCGCTTTCTATTCGCTGTATCGTTCTTACATTTAACCCAGACATATCCGCTAATTGCTCTTGGGATAAATGACGACTCAAGCGTAGTTGTTTTAAAATCATATTGCTTACCTTTGCACTTTCTAATCAAGATTATTTATCAATTTATAACCTGTCAGTTACGAAATCACGCCGACTTTCACCCGACATTGGCATTAAACGATTAATAAACAAACAAAAATTAACTTCAGCTAACGCGTAAAGTTATTTTTTGATTAATATTAAAGCGAAGCCCAACTTTGCTTTAAACCGATAAAATGTACGAAAGCAACAAGTAAGCAAATACAAGAGCTCCAAAACCAAAACTCAGGCGAGCGCCCCAAAGGATTAAAAATGAAGAAAAGCCCAACGATGCCGCGAAGCAAATAAATGGCTGAGATCAAAATCAAAACTATACGGGTAAAAGGCAATGAAATATTACTTAAGATCCCTGCAGCAGAAAATGCATACAAAGCCCAAACACCTAATACAGTAACAATACCTGAAGTAATGATGGCGGGCTGCATGCTGCCACGTTCGGCCATTACCGCCATTTGCTCACCCGCGCCAAAAAATCGATACCAACTGGCACCAAAATAAATACAGCCAAGATGTAAAATGGCCGCTAATCCACTTAACAAACCCGCAGAAATCAACCATAAATTCATGTTAACGATCTCCTTTTAGTACGCTATAAACTCATTATTCAAATCAGCATTAGTTAGCTGCCAGCTTTTTTAATACTGGTAAATAGATATCTGTAATAGTCTCTGCTTCGCTAACATCAGGATAAAAGCTCACCCGTTCGATAAATAATGGGAAGTCTCTTAATTCAAACCCTGAACTCGCTAACCATTGCGAATACAAAAACTGAATAACAGCACCCAGTCGATCATCACTACCGAGAAGTCGATACTTTGCACACAGCCCTGCAGGAATCATTTTATTAATCACTCCTTGAGCATTTTCGCAAACATCACCACTTATGCCACAAGCGATATCAAACCTATATTCGTTCAGTGGCGTTATATTTGGATCATCATAAATAAAATTAAAGGTTTTACTTTTACTTGGAGGAAGACCATGTTCTTTACGCCAACTAATAAATGTAGCAATACTATTGCCAATTAAATTCGGCGCACCGCGATGTTCAAAAACAGCGACGTTAGTGTCTGGAAAATGAATAATTTCTATAGCGGCATTTTCATTAAAGTGCATTTTTTCATTCCTTAGTTTCAAAATAGTCTGATATTTTTGATACCAAAGAGTCCAGTTAGCGTTGTTGCGAAACTTTCTTGGGCTTTGCGTAAATATACTGCTAAAGCTGCGAGAAAATGCCGCAGCACTGTCGTAGCCATTCATTAAGGCAATATCAATTATTTTAATATCTTTACGAAATGCTAACTGATACGCGGCTCGCTTTAATCTCAGCATTTTCAATAAATTAAAAACACTGATCCCCATATGGGCACTGAATAAACGATGAAAATGAAACTTTGACAAACATGCTACAGCACTTAATTTATCAACCGTAAGATCGCCATCAATATCACTTTCAATATGTTGTAAAACTAAATTAAACTGAGCTGAGTGCTTTAGCATTACCTGTATTCCTAACTGCTCTTTAACGCACTATTCTACGAATAAAAAAATAAATAACTTGATAATTATTGCTATTCTTCCACCAACCAATCTTGATAACAATTAAAGAACATTTGCCAAAACGCTTGATTATCAGCATGTTCACTTAATACTGTTTGCAAACTAACTAAAGTAGACTCATCAACAATAGAATTTTCATCTGGTACAAACTGGGCTTCTGCTTGTTCACCATTACTATGCAATAGGTTCATACATTTAATAAAGCCCAACAAAGATGTGGCTACTAGTTCAACTTCCCAACCAGATTCACCTAAAAATGCAGTGTGTACAGGAAGTTCATCCTGACTTGCGTCAATGAAATACGGATCACCTAATTCAGTATCGCGCGCAATGATCAACCAAGATGACTGCCAATCACCTGCATTAGTGCCAGATAAATCGTTTCCGGCTTCATCTGTACCAAAACCATATTGAGCTTCTTCCAATGCAGCCAAAGTGTTTGAGATAACGAAACCTTGAGGGCCAAAAAACACTTCATTACTGTCAAGTGCACTTAAAATTTCGAATAATTTATTTTTAATCATATCTACCTGAAAATATAAAATAGCGAGCGGTAATTTATAACTACCAGCAGCGCTTTATTGAGATGCGACATTATGACATGAAGACATGCAACTTAGGTTAATAGCGCAGAAATATTTATCCATTTACGCTCAAACCAAAACTCACTTAAGATTCAAAAATCAAAAGATTATTGGTCTATTTTTTGCTTTAAATGGCTACGTCAATTTTTTGAATAACTGCACATGATCAATAGTCTACATTTATATAATACGACATTCTCCCCTACAACTAGCTCTAATAATGCAGCCGTTGAAGCAGTAGCTGATCAGCAATTACAGCAGTCTCCTAAAGTTGAAAGCAGTGAAACAATAACACAAGAAAATTTGTACTTGTCGAATCGTTCACAGAAAATAAATGCCATTAGCAATGAGTTTTTTAGCGGCGACAATTTAGACTTTACCGATGTTGAAGCTTTAAAAGAACGGGTATATCAACTTGGCTTAATTTCTCATAATGAATACGCTAAGCTAACCAATTCTACAGCCGAAGTTGAAAATAGTTCACTGAGTAATGAAAACTCAACGATAAGTCTGACTAATTTTCTTGGTAACCTACTTGAACGACTGCAAAATGACGATAGCGAGAAAGATTCTGATGAATCGACTTCAGCAGAAGGTAATGAAAGTGAAGCTTTATCCGCATTGATTAAAGCATTAGAGTCAGCAAAAGACATTATATCAAACGTTGAAGAAGCAAAACGTGAAACAGGCTTTAAAGCGACACTGCAAGAGACATTAGTATTACTTAAAGAAACTATTGAGGCACCAACCTTTGAAAAAATCCCACTAGATGACAAAGTAGGTTTGAGTAAAGTTTACCAAACGCTAACAATAGTTGATCAGCTTTCACCGCAACGTTTAAGCAACGAAAAGGTTAATAAATACTTAGACTTATCGTTCGGTTAACTATTTAATCGTTAAAATTAAAGGCCGAAGTTAGCAGCTAGTACTAACCATGATCTATATGAACGTCTTGAGGAAACGCTTGGCCGGAACCACCTTCTAAAACATCTTTTAAACTCAATAGAAACACCGCCCATTTAGTACTGCAATGCGCCATAAAATCAGAGGAAAGCTGCCAATTACTATGGCTGAAGTTAACAAAAACTTGTTCAGCTTCCACTTGGAGCGAAAAACAAATTTCTGTTGCTTTCCATGCCTCAGGCATGTCGCCATCATGCTGCCAGCGCACGAGTTTATTATCCACTAACTCTATTACTTTAAAATCAGGCCCACCACCATTAAAACGAAACTTAATTATTGTTCCTACACCACCTGCGCCAGCAACGTCATTAGTCCACCACTGGGCAAGTCCTTCATTTGTGGTCAGTGCCGAATAAATTGCCTCTACAGAAGCTTTTATACCTACGCGGTGAATAATCGAGTACATATTTTATTTCCTTAATGGCTAAACAGTTAACGTTATAAATTGTCTATTTTAAGCACAAGACTTGAACTAAGTGTAGACGGCTAATGGCATAAGGGATTTGCAATCACTATCGATGAACCATTGGCTGGCAAGTTAATGCCTCTGCCGATGGCCAACTATAAACGTATTCCTTCGCCTGACTATCACATGGCGTATGCCAATATGATGTAGCAATGTGCTCTGCACCTAATGACGAATAAAATCCCATCGCTTTGGTGTTACAAGCTAATACTTCTAAATACAATGGTAAGCTTGCATCAAACTGATTTGCCCATTCAGCCGCAGCTTTCAATAATTTAGTTCCGATACCACAACTTTTAAACGTTGGTAGAACATGCAAGTTATCGATAATTGTGCCGTACTTTTCGTGGTTAGCACCGAAGATGCTAATAAAACCAGCAAACTCACCATCAACTTTAGCAATAATAACGTGCTGATTACTTTTTGGAGATGTTAACCTATCAGTCCATACTGCAGTTCGTTCAGTCAATACTTTATCTTTTAAGTAATCAACTGACAGTACCTCATGATAGTTTTCCTGCCAGCTTTTAGCATGTAACGTCGCAATATCACTGAGGTCAGCTGGTGTGGCATCTTTAAATTGAATAACTCTGCAATGCATATCATTTCCTTATATGATGACAACATAAAACTTTTATAATTAATGAATAGCAATTGTTCTATTGGCTAAACGGTAAATTAATATTGCTGTTTTTTCGATATTCTTAGGTAGGCTCGTTAAGTCTGCTACTTCATTCTTTGTGTGAGCACCACGGCCCATAAGCCCCAAGCCATCTAAAGACATAACAACATGGTTAGCGGCAAAAGAAATATCTGCAGCTCCCGCGTTTCTAGGGTTTGCAACACGTATTTCGTTGTAGCCTAAGTCTTGGCTAACTTGGCTATATAACGACAGTAAACGTTTATTACTCGCGGTTAATGCCATTGGTGGATAGCCAGCTTCAAAAACTAATTCAGCAGTGGTTTGATTTAAGTTTTTAGCAACAATAGTTTGCATAACTTGTTGCGCATGTTCAGCTTGAGCAATTGATAAGGCCCGTAAATCACCTTTTACGGTCACATGTTGCGCAATAACATTACTTTTTCCAAAGGCTTCACCTGTAGACTTTGCACTATCAATTTCTACTTTTGTACCACCAACAATCAACCCTGGATTAAATGTTAAATCCTTTTCACTTGCGAGTTGAATGCGAAATGCTTCTAAAATTCGAGCCGCTTCATAAATGGCGCCGTAACCAACTTGCTCACTGAATATTTGTGATGAATGCGCCGCTTTTCCAGATACATTCAAGGTCCAACCAACATAGCCTCTACGTGCCGCCATACCTGTTGCTATATTGTTATCACCGTTTTCAAAACCTAACGCAATATCAGCCCATATTGCACCATCAACAATAGCTTTTTTAGATAAACTTAGCGGTCTACCACTACTTTCTTCATCACCCGTTAATACTACTTGAATACTAACATTGTCGAGTAATCCTAATGTTTTAAGTGCTCTCAAAGCGGCAATAATAATAGTATTGCCGCCTTTCATATCCGCTACACCAGGGCCTGAGGCTTCCGTCTGACTAATGCGCTTGAAGGTTTGAAAGTCATCATGCTTAGCGAAAACTGTATCTAAATGACCAATCATTAATATTTTTATCGCATTCGGTTGCTGACTTTTATGCGTTGCAACAATATGCCCTGCTCGATTAAAAGCACTACCATCAAGCCACTGTACGTCAAAACCTAATGCAGAAAGTTGTTTACCAGCAAATTGTCCAACTTGTTCTACACCAGCTAAGTTCATTGAGCCACTGTTTATATTGACCGCTTGTTCTATTTCTTGCATCGCTAAAGGAAGACTGGTGCTAACTTGTTGGACAATTTTTTCTTCATTTGAATCAAGCTTGCTGACCGAAAGGTTGTTGGCGTAACTTAAATTACTGCTTAGGCTTAAAGTAGCAACAACTAGTAACGAAGACAGGGATAAATCAATTAATCGCAGCATCAAATATAATCATAAAAAATAAGGTAACTTAATATCTCCTAAAACATTAAGAATTACAAACGACAAATGTTAAGAAATATTTATAAGCTACTAAAAAATTTAGTTTTTATACTTAGTGCAAGAAGTGATTATAGTGGTTATATCAAGCTGGCTGTAGCTCAGAGTTAGTCTATCGAAACGCTGTCTAAATCAGGTTTCAACTGTTGCACTTGTTTGAGCTCACTTTCTGAAAGCTCACCGTAAAGCCGTGGATACGACCAACCATAGCCCCAACGAAATTTAGTTGGTAAGTAAGGTGTGCCGCCTACCCTTACGCCAGCAAGCATCAAAGCAGCTATTTCAGGTTGACCAACTATTGCAACACACATTTTTAAATCAAGATCAGAGCTCACCCGCTGTTGATAAGTGCCTCCTTGCCAGTAATCATAGTCATGTTGAATACAGCAAGACAACCAAAGCTCTTTTTGTGCAAAAGTACCGTTAGGAAAAGCGCTACAGCCATCACTACTAAAAGGTTTCAAGGTATCAGCATGTGCTACGTTGATGTTAAAAAAAGTTGTTATTATCGTTGCAGCTAACATTATGCTGGTAAACGTTTTCATTTAAAAATCACCGTCATTATTACTCTGGCAAATACGAATTAATATTATTTATTCAAGCGATATTTCAACCAAAGTTTATAGAACACCGCATTACAAGTCGGATTGTCATCCATTTTTCCATCTCGGTCACAATCTGAGCCGGTCAATGTTTTAACTACGCCTTTTCCGTACTCTTCTACATCACTTTGTTCTGCTGGTACTGTAATGGTTACTTTTGGTGAGTTATCAATAAACTCACCAACGTCTTTATACAAGGCAAATTCTTCCTTGCTAATAATATTACTGATATCGCCAGCAAAAGAGTCGAACGAGAGAAAGAATGTGAATAAACATGAAAAAGAAAGACTTAAACGAACCATAAATTAAATTGTAGTTTTGGATATTATGAGGTTTTATATAACATTATCGCATTTAGTGGTAGTTAAATTCGCTATCATTACCCCTATTTCACAGTAGTTATTCTCAGAATAGTTCACTGTATCAATAATTAGCGAAGCACTAGCATACTTGTGTTAGCACTTCGCTCTTTTGCGATACGTTAAACTTGCTTGCATAGTTGATGTATAATTCAATATCGAGCTAAATGATCGCAAAGCTATCAAAATAGGCAAGTTCACGTTGCTCACGTCTGCGGTCTTTATAGGCTTCTATTTCTCGCCATTTTCGCTTGTTTTGTTTGTTTGTTTTCTTTTTCTGAGTTTCAAGTTGATCATCAAACTCGTCGAATTCTTCAATTTGCCAATATTTATCTTTCATCATTAAGACTCATTTAAAGTGTTTGTCTTAAACTAATAAAATTATATGACAATAATTTGAATGAAAAATGACAGTAACATGACAATGACATACTGTAAGTTCATAGATGTTAAATGAAGAAATAACTAGCGTAAATTAGTGGTGGCGGAAAAAGGTTTAAGAGAATAGAGTCGGCAATAAATTAACAAGGAGAACATTACTTTCTCCTCGCTTCAATTTGTAAACTCTTGGCAATAGATACTAACTAAATATGAGTGCTGAACAATCACGGATGCTGACAGCCACCTGTTTCTATTTGTAGCACACTTTCTTCAACATCAAACTGTTCCTTCAATGCTTTTTCAACTTGAAAGCGGCAAATTTCATCATGCTTTTCTAAGGTACATTTATGCTTTAAAACAATATGAGCACCAACTACAACCGCGCCATTCTCACTTTTAACAATCAAATTATGTACGTTATCGATATGCTCTATATCGTGTAATGCTTTTTCAATTTTCTTTAACGCTGGCAATTTTACGCCATTAAAGAATAGCCCCTTAATACATTTATACAGCAACTTTGAACCAGTAAAGAGTACGAATATAGAGATAAGAATGCTAGATAGAGAATCAAATATTGTCCAACCGGTTGCATGAATCACAATGCTGGTGATAAAAGTGACAATAGTCGACAACAAATCAAAAAAGGTATGTAAAAATACCGCGTAAACATTAACACTGTCTTTACGCCCTTTGTATAGCACGAATGCAGAGGCGGCATGAAACAAGAAACCTAATGAGGCAACCGCTGACATAACAAAAGTGTTTATTTCATGCTCATCATGATGTTCATGGCCTAGCAGTCGATCAGCGCCTTGCAGTAATATCCAGCAACTAATAACTAGGTATAAAAACCCATTAATCAGCCCGCCGGAAAGCTCTAACCGACGATAACCATCACTAAAGGTACGACCAAATTTTATCGCCAATGTTGAGGCGATAAGCGCGATAAACAACGAGCTATTGTGAACAAATAAATGCCCAGCATCAGCGTAAACAGCTAACGAGTTAGCATAAGTTGCACCAATAACTTGTATCAACATAAATACACTAGTGATAGCTAATGCGATAAGCAATCTTCGTTGTGATGATTTATGTGTGGTTAGTGTTGTCATGGGAGGTCAATATTCTCTGCTAAAGCATTTTATGGGGTAAGTGATTTATTTTGTCATTAAAACAAAAGCGCTATTGTAGTCGTTATCGCCGCGCAGTCATAGTGAAGGCAATAAAACCTTATTGAAACTGTTAGATAAACTCTTTTCAATAAGGTTTTGTTAGATTGACGTTACTTAGCCCAATACGCTTGATCTAAGCTGTCTTCTCGCTCAGGTAAGCCACGAGATAAACGCGGGGAATGCTGCACTAATACTTCGTAGCTCGCTCTATTCGCGTATTTGCTCATTTGTGACAATGAAGAATACGTTAATGCAGGCTGATCATGCTTACTTGAATTAGCCATAGTGTTTTTGTGATAAACATTGGCACTTAAATCATGCAATATTGCCGCAAGCGCTGCATCACCAGCCCCGTTTGTATTTTTAATACTTTCAGGTCCGCCCATGTATGGCGCAGAATGAGTATAAATTCGCATTGGATTTTCGCACTCTTTTAATAGCATTGGGCGTGAGTATTCATAACGATTAAAATCGCTAATACAGCCTGAAATAAGCGGGTATTCGCTTTCACGTTTAAATTGCTCATCAACATAACCAGCCATGTACAAACCTTCTTTACCGGCGGTACAAATAACCATATCAACCCAATCTAAACATTTATCAGCCGCTTCCAATGGATCAGAGATGCCCGTGATTGCTAACGCTTCTTCTTCATTCATGGTTAACACATTAACGTGCTTTTTAACAAAATCACGCCAAAACTCAGGTTCTTCTTCAATTAAAAATTTTGTGCCTAAGGTTAATACCACAGGTACATTAGCCGCATTAGCGCACTCAACCGCTTTAATCGCGGCCTGAGTCATTGTATCGCCTTCTTGAGTACGCATTAAGTAAGAACTGATCACCAATGCAGAGGCATCGGCAATTAAAGACTCATCGATGGAATCTGGATGTAAGCGATTGATAAGACCAGCATTAATACCAAATGTACGTTCACCTGTATCATCAATTAAGGTAAAACAACGACCAATTGGGCCGTCCACAGGTTGTAGGTAATTTAGGTCAACACGAGAAGAGGTATTACTGATAAAACGATATGCATAATCGCCAACATGAATGTCTTTTGACATAACACCTAGCAATACTGAACGGTCATCAGCTAACACAGAATAATTATGTACTGTATTCCCTATGGTGCCACCGGCAAACTCATAGTTGATTAATGACTCATCTTTTAGTCGTTGATATAAACGGGCAGTAACTTCATCTGAAATAACTTGCGACATACCACGTTGTAAGTCAAATTCATCTAAAAACGCTTGATCAACTTTAGCTTCAATATCAACCAAGACTTGATCAATGCCGACAATATAGTTTTTTACTGATTGCTGGCCACGATTGACTTGATTGGTTAATGGGTTTTTATGATCTACAGGGAAATAATGTTTGTGCTGACGGCGTCCGGGGAACTTCATGAAGTATTACACGGTTATTTTCAAAAAAGCGATTATAGCGCAATGGGATTTGGTTTGACCAGACATCATCGCGAGAAATTCCTCTTCAAGTAATGTTTTCTATTGCTCTAGATTAAATTCTATTCACTTTAGCTTAAAGTTTTCAATATAAAGCCTAAATAGTAGAACATATAATAGCGCTGAATTCGCATTCATTACGGGCTCGCCATCTATTTTTTTATTAAGCCCTCTTAAATCACCGTAACAAGAACATAGAAGCTAGCGAAAGAACTTATCAGCAAATTTGTGCATTTACTAATCAAAATAAATTACACAATAAAAACAAAACACTGTCACGATTACAATGTTGTCAATCTGGCTTAAAATTAATAAGCATCAATAATCTGCAATTTACTTAGTATTGTAGCTATAATTATCAACAATAAAGTTAGCTTTCTTATAGCGTCAGCAAATAAGGTTTAATCATGCAAATTCAATCGAAAGGTCAGGAAGCCATTGTCCCTGCACAATCTAAAACTGCCACAACTGCATCAGAGCAACCTAAATTAAGCATTTATGAACAAGCCCGAAAAATGCAAAATGTAGCTATTTTAGATGCTGCAGCCAGTAATAGTGCAGCGAATAATCCAATGCAGCTATTATATAAAACGGCTATTGAAGAAATAAACAAACAATTAGAGCCAGTATTAGGTGACAACGCCATTCAATCAGCTTATGAATCAGAGTTAGACGTATCGCCAGAAGCGACGGCTCAACGCATAGTACAAAGTTCCACTGCTTTTTATGCAGCATTTAAAAATCAAAATAATAACCTGAGTGATGAAGAATCATTAAATGAATTCTTAACTGTTATCCGTTCAGGTATTGATACAGGCTTTGATGATGCAAAAGATATTTTAGATAGTTTATCGGCATTAGAAGGTGATATTAAAAGTAATATTGATTTAACTTATGACTTTGTACAACAAGGGCTTAAAAGTTTTGAAGAAGAATTAATGGTTAAGTTGGTTGAAGAGTAAATAACCAGTTGTATAAACACAAGCGAGTAAAAAAACATTATGTACAGTAATTCTTGCCCAAGTCATCTCTAGCTTTAGATATGGCTTTCCCCATAGCTTTATTTAATGTGGATAGGATCTCACTCTCTCCAGAATTCCAATTCACATCAACTTCATGTCCTCTGACATAGTTAGTTTTTTGTTCTTTAGCACTGGATTTATATTCTATTTTAAAAACAACATTAGCCGCCATGGATGACATTAATGAATGAATATAAGCTTTTACTAATGTAACTTTCACATGTGGGAGAGTATTAGCGTTATTTTCCTTAATGTTATATTTTTCAAGAGCAGATAAAGCCCATTTATTAACATCATTTTCTACGATTGTCAGTGCAACTATCCCTAAAGACTTTGATTCTCGTCCATCTTTAAAGTCTGCGAGATGAAATGAACATTCAGCAATATTACTTAATTGCTTAGCTTTATTCGAACGCTTAAATTTATGATTATATTCTGATGACAATTGAACTGTATTAACCGAACACCCGAACATCGCAATACAAAGTAACGTGATAATTATTTTTTGCATAATACGAGGTAGAGCATCACGCCCTACCTACCTTTTTATTATTATTTCGGCGCAGCTTCTGTTGTATTCATACTAGAAACAACTCGCTTAGCTAACTGCGTAGCTATTTTTTCTACATTTTCTTTTAAGTTGTCAGAGTTTTGAACAATTACTTTAGCATTTTCTTCTTTATCAGTTGATGTGCTTAACAGTTTGTTCTGTACAGCAACATTATCTCGGTAAATATTGTTATCATCATGCCAAGCATACTTTTTTGCCTTCTTAGAAGTCGCTTTTTCTGAATATTTCTTCAATACTTCGGTTTTAGGTAACATCGCAATATTTGCATTGCCTTTCACACTTGAAAAGTCAGGAGATAATGAATATCTGGCATTAATAAACGTTACTGTTTGAGCATCCGCACTGGTGTAGTTATCTTGTCTTGTTGTTTTTGATATATCGGTAATTAATTGAACATTATCAATTTTCATCCAATCGAGTTGGGCGAACTCTTTTTGTAATGCCGAAAGAAAGAGGCTATTAAAATTGGTTTCAATTAATGTATCTTTAATTGGCTGAATAAGCTCTTCAGCTGTATTTGCTCTACTGTTTTCAACAGCAACATCAATTAAAGCTAATAACAAACCACCTCCGCCAGCAGCTGCAACACTTGAACGATCAATTTCTGCAACAATTTCTTTTTGCGGGACAACAACATATACATCAGTTGTTTTTATTTCATTAGTCGCAGCCACAGGCAAATACTTATTCGGTGTTGAACCACAACCTATCAGCGTGCCAGCTAACGTCATTATGAGTACAAATTTGCCTATCCCTTTAAGTTTAATCATTATTCTTATATTCCTTATTTTATATTATGTTACCCAATCATTAAATTACAACTAGATACATTGCGAAACAAAATATAACAAAACTCTTAGAACATCAATAAGTCAAAAGATTTTATCTTAAATATTAAAGAATTATATTTATGCCACTAATGTTAACTTTACACACTAACTAATATTATCATTTGCTATAGTTTCAATGACTATAGCTTAAAATATATGATGCAAATGGCAGGAGCGGGCTTTAGATTATAGAATTGGTATCAAAGGTGAAATAGACGATAGTATCAATATTACATGAAGCTCTATTGATACTATTTAAATTATCGCATGTGGGCAATAAAATGGATTGAATGATTTAAACTAAAAACGATACGCAGCATAAACACCAGCCACACGATCAAAACTATTATCAAGCTTGTAGCCATTCTCTTGTGCGTCAAAACTTGAATAACTTGCAAATACACCTACATCAGTGCTCTTGCTATAAGCGTAATTAAGCCCGATACTAGCTTCATGTGCTTCCTTCTGGGCAAAGTCTTTTAAATCACGGTAGGTATAATTCACATTCGTGGTCCAATCTTTTGCAACATTAGCTTGTAAACCAATAGAGTAGCGATACTCGTCTTTATTTTTCAGTTTCTCTTCATCCCATTTTACAAAGCCTGCTGAAAAAGTCATCGCGATGTCTTTGTCAAAAACATATTTACCGTTTAGGTTGGCGCCATAGCCAACTGAGTCACCATTTATGTTTGATTCTTGGTAACCTCTCACTCCTAAACCTACGGCTAATTCTAAACCCATTTCGTTATCAGGACGAGCTAAAATTCGATAATTAAGTCCACCCAAACCGAGTGTCAAGTCATCAGTTAAGCCATAAGCTGCATTTAAATGGAGCATGGCACGACTATCATCTTTCTCTTCGCCCCACGCGAGAGCTCCGCCAACCGCAATAGTGCCATCAGTTAATGTTAGTGGTCTTAATACCGGATTCTCAGGATACTCTGTTTCTGCAAAAACGGCTGATGATGCTAAAAATAATGTCATGCTAATAAGTGATTTTTTCATAATTGGTATTCCCTAGATATAGTGTTTTAGTAATTTATAGGGGCATGATAAAACGTTGTTACGTTCGTTTCTTTATGGTCTTTGTGGGTGAAATGTTGATGAACGTGAGAAACTGTAAGAAAAGTAAATTTAGGTAGTTTTAGCTTTACGTTATAACCAATAGCAAAAGTGTTGTAAGCAGGGATAGACTAGGGAATATTTTTTACACTAAAATTAATCTACGGCTAAGCAATCAGCTGTTACTATGCTTAAATAAACAATGTAATATTTAATAATAAAAAATACTATCTAATGGAGATTGGAAATGTCAGATAATAAAAAATATCGTTTGGTCACTCGCAGTGATTTCGATGGTTTAGTTTGTGCAATTTTACTTAAGCATATTAATTTAGTTGACGATATCCTCTTTGTTCACCCAAAAGATATGCAAGACGGCACTATCGCAATCGATGCTAATGATATTTCAACCAATTTACCTTTTGCTGAAGGAATTCATCTCGCCTTTGATCATCATCATAGCGAAACACTTCGTAATGGTAAAAGAGACAACCATATTATTGACGCTGATGCTCCCTCAGCCGCTCGTGTTGTTTATGACTACTACGGTGGTTTAGAAACATTTCCAGCAAGCTGGGTAAGCATGATGGAAGCGGTAGATAAAGGAGATTCTGCGCAGTTTAACATGGAAGAAGTTTTACACGCTAAGCGCTGGGAACTCCTTAACTTCATCATGGACTCTCGTACAGGCTTAGGTCGTTTCAGAGATTTTCGCATCTCGAATTATGAACTTATGATGGACTTAATCGACTTTGGTAAAGACCACAACATTGACGAATTGCTAGCCCTACCTGATGTAAAAGAAAGAACTGATCTTTACTTCGAGCATGAAGAGAAATTCAAAGAACAAATTAAGCGTTGTGCAACGGTGCACGGCAATTTAGTTGTGCTGGATTTAAGAGAAGAAGAAGTGATTTATTCAGGTAACCGTTTCGTTATTTATGCCTTATTCCCACAATGTAATATTTCAATTCACGTTATGTGGGGACTTAAAAAGCAAAACACTGTTTTTGCTACAGGTAAATCAATATTTGATCGCAGTTCAAAAACAAATGTTGGCGAATTAATGTTGAAATATAATGGCGGCGGTCACCATGCAGCGGGGACCTGTCAAGTTCCACATGAGAATAACCAAGCATGTCTTGCTGATCTAATAGCGACAATTAATGCAGATGGTTAAATTCATCAAAGCAAACACGTAAAAATAATACCATTATTTAGAAATAAAATAGCATCGAGATAAAGTACATTACTTTGTCTCGATGCTCACTCCTAAACATAGGTGCTAATGAACGCTACATAAGCATTAGAAGTAAAACTTAAAAGCAAATACAAAATATCTCAATACCAGTCTCTACAATAACCAGCCATCACCATTGCTTTGGTTAACAATTGAACACAGAAAAACATATTCCTATAGTCTATGCTTACGTTATTATTTATAGAGTGAACGACCAATAATATGAATACTATTAATACTAATGCCTCTGATTACCTCGGTTTTACGCAAAAATTGGTAAAAAGAAACACGGCTATACAGCTAATTGACGCAAAGCAATCAGGCGAACCGATAAATAAGCAGCAGTTACAAGAATCAAATCAAGCCATTAAAGATAAATCTGTTGATGCAGGGCTTGATATATACCAAGCCAATATTAAAAAAAATACAATAGATACTTATATTCAAGCATCTGACAATGCCAATAATTCAAACTCATCGAGCACACAAGCGCCTAATGAAATCAGCTCATTCGACGCAAGTACTGTGAATGATGCTCTTTCAACGGCACAAAGAAGAGCTGTGGGTATATCGGTATACGAACAAATTCAGTCAATTAAAGAATAACACTAAGCTTTAAAGTATTAACGTTTGCCTTTAAAAGTTCATATTCAAAGTGGCTTTCAAATCACTACGCTAACGACACTGCCATTCCACGCTGCGTTAAACTTTGTTCGTAAAACAAACTCGTAATATTTTCTAAGCTAGTACCCATGGTGTAGACAAACCGGCTAACAACTACAGCAATACCGCATTGATCATTTTCCACAGTCTAAGAACAAGCTGACTCACAATGAATAAATTAATAAACAGGCGTATAAGGGAAAGGTAATATCATGATTTTCTTATTTTTGATGTTATACGGTTACTAAAGTGCAACTTTAACGGTATTCATTCGGCAAATATACGGGTAAAATCCCTGCTCTTAAAATTTAGCGAATAAGTAAGTAGTACAAATGGATCATAAAATTGAATTATTAGCCCCCGGCGGCGATGTTGATGCAATTAAAGCGGCAATTATTGCAGGTGCTGACGCAGTGTATTGTGGCTTAGATACACTAAATGCCCGAAATCGCGCTGCTAATATTTCCTTTGAACAACTCATTGGTATCATTCGCTTAGCACATCAATATGACTGCCAAATATTTTTAACCTTAAATGTTATTATTTTAGAGCGTGAATTTAAGTCAATTGCCAAATTATTAAGTAAGTTGGTTAACACCACATTAGACGGTGTTATCGTGCAAGATATCGGCATGTTTAACATTATTACCAAGCATTTCCCGACGTTAGACATTCATGCTTCTACCCAGTTAACCACGCATAACGTTGGTCAAATTCCATTTTTGAAAAAATTAGGCGCGTCTCGCGTCAATTTATCTCGTGAATTAAATTTACGCGAGATTACCGCAATAAATAAAGTGTGTATTGAGCAAAACGTACTAACTGAAGTATTTGTTCACGGCTCACTTTGTGTTGCCTTTTCAGGTTTATGTTATTCAACCTCTGCCAGTGTTGGCAACTCAGGTAACCGCGGCAGATGCAGCCAAGCTTGCCGTGAAGAATATGAAACAACACCATCAGGGCATAACTTCCCGCTTAATATTAAAGACAATTCAGCCTTTTTTGATTTACCGGCATTAATCGATGCAGGTGTTCATTCATTTAAAATTGAAGGTCGTATTAAAGGCGCAAACTATGTTCACACCGTGGTTGACAGCTTTCGCAAACAAATTGACGGTTTCCTCAATACTGGTGAATTAACCCAAGATGGCGAGCGCTTATATAAAGTGTTTAACCGTGATTTCTCAAATGCTTTTTTACGTGGCGATTTAAATCAATCAATGTTTATCGATAACCCCCGCGATAACTCAAAAGTTCACGCCGTAAACAAACACAAAGCTGACGATAGCCAAAATATTTCAATTGTACAAATTCAAGACGTAGAGCAAAACCTACAAGCTGACAAAAATGATATTGAAGCAGAAGTAGTAGAGAAAATTAAACACTTAAGCATTGAAAAAGTGCCACTTACTTTAAGCTTTGCTGGCAAACTTGGAAAACCATTAACGGTTACAGTAACAACAACAGGATTTTCAGTTGAGCAAAATACCTTTACGGTACAATCAAGCAGCTTAATGAGAGACAGTGATCAAGCGTGTATTGATCCTGCAACAATAAACAAGCGTTTTAAAAGCTTTAACAATGCCGAATTTTTACTTAACGAGTTAAACTGCGACAAGTTAAATGATGGTTTAAGTATTCCTTTTAAAGAACTAACAGCGCTTAAAAATGAAATTGCTAGCAAACTTAATAATTCAGTAACGGTATTGCCAGAAGTAACCTTACCACCGCTCGTTAATCACCCAAAAACTGATAGTAAAAGTAAGTTATCTCTTTTAATTTGTGATGAAGCTGATGTGGAATTGGCTAATGTTACTGATGCCGACATTTACTTTAAACTGCCGGACGCGTACAAACGTGAATGTACTAAATATGTTGGCTTTTTACAGGAAAATCCTCGTTTAATTCCATGGTTTCCTGCTGTACTTATCGGTAAAGATTACGACGTAGCGGTGAATATTTTAGAACAAGTTAAACCAGCATTAATTGTAACGAATAATACCGGTATTGCTTGTCGCGCCAACGAACTTGGCATTAAGTGGATTGCCGGACCATTTTTAAATACCACCAATTCATACGCATTATTGGCAATGAAAGAAAGCTTTGATTGTAGTGGCGCCTTTATTTCTAACGAGATAAACGCCATGCAGATGAAGAATATTGCTCGTCCAGAAAACTTCAAATTGTTCTACAGCATTTACCACCCTATTTTGTTGATGACCAGCCGCCAGTGTTTCTTTCAACAAAGCGTCGGTTGTGAAAAACCACGTATCGACAACGGTTGTATGCTTTCATGTGATAAATCGACCAGCATCACTAACCTTAAAGGTGTGTCGTTTGCTATCGATAAACAAAAAGCTGGTTATCCAAGTATTTATAACCAAGATCAGTTTTTGAATATGGAAATTATTGAAGACTTGTCACACTTATTTGACGGCTTTATGATTGATTTAACCAACATTGGCGCCGGAGATAGAGAGTCTCCAGATAAAGCCTTGTTGATCAGCCAGTTTGAAGACTTATTGTCTAATCAAGCATCAAATAACCAATCAGCAACAAAACAGCAGTTAAATGACTTAGTACCTGAGTCAACGAATATTCAATACCACAATGGTTTGTAAGTAGAGTTAGATGTAATTATCTAAGATAAAAAAAGCACTGTTATTGCAAAATAACAGTGCTTTTTCGTTTTAAAATCAAAACACCTACGATAGTTAAGTATTTTCTATAACCCATACCGCGAATTCATTGCCGCTTGGTTCAATAAAATGGAAACGACGGCCACCAGGGAACGAAAAAATAGCGGTAGATATTTTGCCACCAGCAGATTCAACTATTGCTTGAGTGCTTTCCAAATCATCACTTTTAAGTACCAATAATGCCGAACCATTCGCGGCCAAAGACGTTAACTCTGCTTGATAAAAGCCGCCGTCTAAACCTTGGCCAGTAAAAGCTGTGTATTCAGGGCCAAAGTCTTGAAATTCCCAGCCAAAAGCTTGCTCGAAGAACTGCTTTGTTGCTGGAATATTACAGGCTGGAAATTCAACATAATTTAATTTTAAGTTCGCTGACATAATTTACATAATCCCTATTGCTTACTTAGCTTTACTAACACTAATAAATAAAAACTTAATACCTTGAGCAAAGCGAATCCTAGCTTTGAACTTGAAAGTATTAAGCGTTAAAAAAATCATACTTATACCGGTATTAATCGATATAGTCGCCCCATACCATTAGGCTTTTTTGCATGATTTTATTCTTCGCTTTTATCCATTGTACAATCCCAATAAATAAGTTCGAATGTAAGATATAAAAACATATAATTCTTAAAAAATAAATATATTAATTAACACTTTAAAGGCTCGATAGGAATTTTCTATACAAGCTAATTTCTTCTGTTTTTTCCAACATATTTGAATGGCTAGCATTTCCGACAACCATTAGCTGCTTACTCGCTGATTGGCTAACGTCAAACAAGCGTCGAGATAGCTCTACAGGAGCTTGCTGATCATCTTCACCTGCAATAATTAACAACGGATTTTTATAACTTTCCGCAAGCACTCTTTTGTTGTCTACTTGTTGAAATACTGGTTCAACATCAATGCTAATGAATAGCTTGCTATACCATGGCATTCTAGCATCTATCCATTCATCTACATTGGTTGCAGAGCCTTGTAATACTAGCGCACTAGGCGTTTTTACTTTCACCACTTGCCCAGCAATAAAGCTTCCTAGCGAGAAACCATGAATTATAATTTTTTCTGGCAATAGTTTTTGCTCTATATAATCAAATTGCTGAGTAGCATCGGTGATGAGATTAGCTATCGTTGCTTCGCCATTACTTGCCCCCGTACCTCTGCGGTCGAAAATTACAATATCTTTATTGAGTTTCCCTAAAGACTCCATAACTGAAGCCATAGAATTTTCCACTGACATACCGTTACCCTGTAAAAAGTAGATAACTTCTTTTGAACTTGGGTGATCAAGAAAAATACCTTTAATAACGATTGTTTCAGCCGAACCTTTCCCAGAGTTAGCACTCGTGTTGTCATTTACTATTATTGATATCGGCTTTAATTCAAATGCAGAGTAAACTCGCTGCCATTCTTGCCATTTTTCTACCGTATACGATGTAAGAATATCATCTTGGGCAATAAACCCTTTTTGCGTTAATTGCGCGCTACAGGCAACTAAATTCAGTAAAACACCAATAAGTATCATTCTAAGCTTCATATTTTATTCCCTTAATCATTATAATTTTTGCACTACTTTTCCATGGCATGCTAAATACACGACATAAAAAGTGAAGCTGGTTCACTTTGAAACAGCTCTAAAGTTATTGAAAGTTTGAGTTTCGCGATCAGCGAAAGTTGAATTAAAAAGTAATTAGCTAAGTAGTAAGTATTCTTTTCGCTAAATATCAGTATCGTCAGTAAAGCCAACGCCGAAAGCAATGCTATTGCCCTCGCCTATATTAAACTCTAAGCCTGTTGACAGCTTATAGCCGAGTTTCCATTGAACATCGTTTCGTGAGTCGAAGGGTGAGTTGAGTCGACTCTTCCCATTGATTAAACCGACGCTTGCTGCAATATAAGGCGATAAATTTTCAAAACCATGTAACTTCTTAACTTTGACGCTACCGTATAACGCCACTTCTTGATACTTACCATCAACACCAAATAAACGGCTATTACCAAAAGCATTGCTCTGCTCAGCTCCAAAATTTCCAGAAAACTGCGTTGTAAGATAGTTAAGCTCAATGCTTTTACTCACTTGCCAATTATTATTTAGCTGAAGAGATTTTATTAAACCAAACCCAAGAGACTTTGACAGGTTTTGCTGCTTCATTTCAAAATTTGTTATATCAACATCTTGGTTGTGGCTAACACCTAAAGAAAAGTAAGGCTGATATTCAGCAATTTTTACTTCTTCACCTAACCGTTCATCAATACCATTACCCGCTAAACTATTACCGCTAAATAACATTGATAAAGTAATCAGAACTTTAAAAATCATTCGATTATGTTTTACGCCGAAAACACACTTTGGCCAGTTATGCTTTTTCATCTGTTTCATCCTTATGCTGATAAATTAAAATATCACCTGGTACACAATCTAATGCCTGACAAATAGCATCTAAAGTCGAGAAACGTATCGCTTTCGCCCTACCACTTTTTAAAACAGATAAGTTCTGTGGCGTGATACCTATGATTTGTGCGAGATCATTAGACTTCATTTTTCGCTTCGCCAACATGACGTCCAATTCAATAATTATCGCCATTAGATCACCAACTCTTGTTGCTCTTTTATCAGTAAACCTTCTTGCATTATCCACGCTACAACATAAACAATACTACCAATTAGCAAATAGTTAAGCTCAGTAGAGCCAAAATTAAGGATGATAGGTAAACTTTCACTAAGACCAGTAAAGCGTATAAATAGCGTAACTAATAATGGATAAAACAGATTGAGTAACAGCCAAAAAAGCAAGGTTTTACCCAGCATTTTTAAACAATAAATCGTGTTAGTTGTGAAAATTTCCCCCGCTTGATAATAAGAAAATAAACGCAGTAGGAAAAAATAAATAAAGAAGTAAGGCAATAATTCTGCGGAGCCTAAAATTAATGTGGTATTAAAATTTTCTTGCTTAAGGCTTTGAGCAATATCTTGCCAAGAATGGCTAAATTCAATATTAAAACTACTATAAAACAGACCAAAATCGACAATTGCTTGTTGCCCTAAATCAGTATTTTCACCTAAGCTAGCAACCAAAACAAAAGCAATGACTTGCAAAGAAGCAAGAAAGAAAATTAAGAAGCGAATGTACTGACTTAGGCGCGATATTTTAGACATTTATAGGTTATCTCAATGTAATGATTTACATTAAACTAGCATATGGGTATATAAAAACAACCATCAATTACCGAAAAACGATAACTAAAAACCTTTAAACAGTAATTAATTGAAGAGGGAATTCCTAATAAACACTTATAGAAAGAAAGCGTATTACTGGCGAAGTGTATGTTAATTTGGCAAATTCTAATACTGAATATTAAATGAATAAACTAATGCTGCTTGCCGTTTGAAAGCTATTGAGATTGAATAAAAGCAACACTATTAAAGACGCTACAATGACGTATGCAGCCTTATAAATTAAGCCGAAAGTTAACGAAAAATCATTAACATCGACACATTACTAAAACTGCACAGTGCTAATAGTCTAAAATAAGTTATAACCTAGCGTTAAATTAAAACTTATTTTTAGCTAATCTATAAAGTTTCAATCTCTGCTAATGCTTGAGTAAATTCAGGTAACTCTAATTCAAAGCAATCAGCATCTTCTTGCCAATCCAATCCAATAATAACATTGTCTTCAAGCAGGTCTTCTACCCAAAATTCCATCCAGTCAGCAACACTAATGGCTGCAGGAACATAATCCGCCCACTCTTCAACACAATGTTTTTTAGCTAACGTTTCAGTTGACCAAAGCGGCATAACTTCAGTATTTTCAAAGTTTACTGAATCAAGAACAACCCAATCTTCACTACTTTTATCTTGCAGTGCCCAAAGAGTTTGTGTTTCTTTAATTTGATTTATAAAAGTACTAAGTACGCTTACTGTTGACATAATATCAAGTTACCTTAAAAGTTTTGTCGCCATTATACGGGGGCAAAGCGTTTTACTCAACGCAGCTAAAGCTAGCATTATCAAATATTCACCACGACTAGAAATAGCATTAGTAGTTGTTAACTGCCACCACCTATTCAATAACTTGTTTTAAATCAAAAAAAGGTAATTAACGTTATAAATCAATAGCAAGTGCGACATTATGTCGCAGTAAAAAATTGAACTTTTCAGATATAGTTGCCGCAATTATTACCTATTACTAAAGAGCTTCTCCATGTTACTAAAAAAATCTTACCTAAGTATTTGCTGCTCAATAGCTTTTGTCTCCGCTTTCAGCGTTAATGCTGACGAAGTAGATAGCCAGACCACCGAACGAATTGAAATCACCGGTTCACGCATTAAACAGGTTGACCTTGAGTCCGCCAGCCCAGTAACCGTTATTGATGCCACGCAAATTGTCTTTTCTGGTATTTCCAGCGTTGAAGAATTATTGCAAGAAATGACAGCAGCTGCAGGCCCTGCTGGTAACGCGACAAACGCTTACTGGACCAGTAATGGTTATGCCACAGCACAAATAAACCTAAGAGGTTTAGGTATTAAACGTACCTTAGTATTACTAAATGGTCGCCGCATTGTTGCTGGTGGTACCGGTGCAAACGATAGCCCTGATCTGAATATGATCCCAGTTAACTTAATCAAACGCATTGAAGTACTAAAAGATGGTGCTTCCGCTATCTACGGCGCAGATGCAATTGCTGGTGTGGTTAACATTATTACTAAAGATGATTTTTCAGGTGCACAACTAACCATGAAAGCAGGTGCAAGCGATAAAGGCGATGCTGAAAATCAAGAAATAAATTTAACCTTAGGCAGCGATTTTGAGCGCGGCAATATGGTGGTTAACATCAATTACGTTAACACTGGCAATGCCTTACAATCAGAACGGAATCCTTGTCCATTAACAGAAGTTGATGGCAAACTTGAATGTTTCTATTCCGGCTCAACAGTTGGTGGGCGTGCAACGCTTGCTGATGGCAGTGAAGTACAATTTAACCAAAACCCAACGGGCGACGGTAATAGTTATTCAACTTACAGTAACAGTGAACATGGCTATAACTGGTTTGAATCTTTAAATTCATATAGTCCAATGCAACGCTTTAACATTGCAACCTTAGTTAACTACGATGTTAATGACGATGTACAATTAAGTACTGAACTTATTTATGCAAATCGTCGTTCAAGCCAAGTTGTCACCCCAAGAGGCTTTGCAAAAGTAAACGTTGCCAGTGATTTTTTTTACAATCCAACGGGCCAAGATTTAGTCTTAAAAAATCGTCGTAATGTTGAAGTTGATAATCCTGAATTTTTTCAAGAAACCAATACCTTACAAACAAGCTTTATGCTTAACGGTGAACTGGCTAACGATTGGCAATGGCAACTAAGTTACAGCTATGGCCGTAACACTGGCACCGACGGTTGGAGTTATGACTTTAATGATGCTCGCGTTGCACAAACATTAGACAGCTCAGTTTGTAGCACAGAGCCTGGTGCGGCAATTCCTTGTGGTGACTATTTTGGCGTTGGAGAGCTTTCCCAAGAAGTTATTGACTATGTCACTTATCAACGAGTAGGCACTGGTGGTAACGAATTACGTGCTTGGGCTGGTCAATTAACCGGTGATTTAATCGAGCTTGATGCCGGTACGTTAGCTTTTGCTGCAGGCATTGAGCAACGCGACGAAAAAGGTTGCCGTAAGCCCGACACAGTTGCCCAACAAAATGGTGATGAAGATGCCATTTCTGGTGCTTACCAAGTAAAAGAAGCTTATATTGAATTTGCAGTGCCGCTAGCACGCAACACTGCTTGGGCAGAAAACCTAGCTGCTGATGTCGCACTGCGTTATTCAGATTATTCTACCTTTGATTCTGATACAACATATAAGCTTGGGCTTACTTGGCGTATAAACGACGCTTTTATGCTCAGAGGTGTACGCTCTTCGGCATTTAGAACACCAACTATTACAGAGTTATTTGGCGGTACAAACACTGAAAACCTTATTACGGTTGATCCTTGCGCCGGCGCTACAGGCACAATCAAAGAAAACTGTCTTGCTGCTGGTATTCCAGTTGACTTCGTACAGGATGGCTCAACCGTTAAAACCAGTGTTGGTGGCAACCCAGATGTGGCACCAGAGCGAGCAAATACATTAACATTAGGTGCTGTATGGCAAAGCCCGTATGCTGATGACTTAGCCGTTACGCTAGATTACTTCGATATAGAAATAGACAACGCGATTAACTCGGTTGCCGGTTCAAACATGCTACGTTTATGTTACTCAGACCCTGTAGCATATGCTGCTTACTGCGATAATATTGTTCGTGACGAAAATACCCATCAAGTCATTGAAATTGAAAAACGCCCAATGAATGCTGCTAATGAAAAAGTTGCCGGTATTGACGTTAATGTAAAATACAAAACAGAATACAATGGCTATCAGCTGTCATTAAACTGGGATGTAACACGTTTATTAACCCATGAGAACACCGCTTTTGATGGCGCCGAAACTGAAGTGCTTTTAGGTAAAATTACTGCTGACCGTGGTAGCTATGCTAAATGGAAAAGTAATATTCAAGCCTCAGTAGCAACACAAGATTGGAAGTTTAATTATAGCATTCGTTATATTGGTAAAGCTGATGATGAAAATGGTGGCGGCCCTATCGGTAGTTCAGTACCTAGTATTTTCTATCATGATATCCAAGCAAGCTACGCCATGTCTGATGATTTAGTATTTTCAGCAGGTATTGATAATGTATTTGATAAACAGCCGCCATTTTTAACTTCAACGAATGATGCTAATACCGACGTATTTACTTACGACACAATTGGGCGCAGAGGCTATATAAAAGCAAATTACTACTTTTAGTCGCTTAATTCGTAGCAGTAATTTGCAATAAAACGCAAAGTTACTCGGTATCAAAATATCTGTAAATTCATAAAGCCACAGGAGAATTACTTGTGGCTTTATTGTATGTAAACTCCTATTCCTTAACTCTATCTAAGTATTTATAGCAATCATTAAGCAGCTGTTACTCTTAATACATCTTGCTCAAGAGGTAACATTAAGTGCTGTAGTTCATCTAAATTTTGATTAAACCACGCCGCTATATTTTCAGGTGTAATTAATACCGGCATACGATGATGAAACTGACCACATAATTGATTTGGCTGAGTTGTTAAAGTCACTACTTTTGATGGTGCATCAAGCTGATAATAGCTAATACCTGCCATATATATTGGCTGCTGATATTTATGGCTAAAGTAATACTTTTGCTTATTGCTTCCTTCCTTTCGCCATTCATACCAACCACTGCACGGCACTAAACAACGGCCTGTCGCAAACGCTTGAGCAAATGTAGGTTTATTGGCAACAGATTCACTTTGCGCATTTATCAATAAGCGCTTAGACCATGAAGGCTGAATACCCCATTGCATATCCGCTTGTAGCAAACTATTTTCCTGATGAACAATAGTAGCAACAGCTTCACTAGGACAAAGGTTATCATTACTTTTGCTGTAAAATTTAATACCTAGCGTATCACTTACGATTTTGCATAAAGGATCATCAATAATATTAAGTCGGCCACACATCTATAGTTTCCTCATACTGCTGTTTTACATATTTATTTAATAGCTTAACGGGTTAGCAAAGCGATTGTCTTGTTAAATGTATCGCTAATCATCAGCGGTTTAATTTGTTTTCGCCTCGCATTTTGCGATTACCATATTGCAAGATGCGAGATATAGCATTATTTGTTGCACTTTATTTAAAGTCACTTATTGCAACATTGTACTATATTAAAACTTAACCCAAGCGATAACAGCCATAAAACAGACACTTAGAGAAAAACACAAACTAACTATATATTTTAAAATCACAAAAAAATGTCTTGGTATAGTTTCTGCTTTTTACTAAGTATCTGCTCAAGGAAGGATATAAATATGAAAAATTTAACTAAAATGGTTGCCTTTGTATTACTTACAATTGCCGGAACAGCGAATAGTTCAATGATTACCATTAATCATGAAACTGAAATTCAAGCATTATCACTAAATATGAGTTTTGTAGATTTCTATGATTACGATAGCAAACAATATAGCTGGTCTTCAAATACAGGTTATGAGTTGAATGACACCATTGTGATGTTTTTTGCGGAATACAATAATGACTTTGCGTTAATCACTTTAGTTGATAAACCAGGTGTAGGCGACGGTGGGCGCGCCAAAATGAACATTAACCGTATGCAAGAAAATGGCAGTGTACTTTTTATGGACGATCCAAATGACCGGATGTTAGCAAACGGTTTCAATTGGCGCTGGAATGCGGGAAAAAACGACGGCATGATCTATGAAATGTTCGATATGCAAAATTTTGCTCTTGATATTAGTTTTAGTAAATTATCAGGCTTAGACAATGGCATTACTTTTTTATCGTTTGATGAGCCATTAACGCCAAGCGCGCAGTTTTCCGCTAGTAATGCCCCAACAGCGATTAACATGCAAACATCTTTCACTGTACAAAGCCAAGTACCTGAGCCTGCATCTATTGCAATATTTGGCTTAGCATTAATAGGGTTAGTATTACGATTAAAAAGAGCCTAGCTATTTCATATATCGTTTACTAGCTTTGGTAAATATTGCTTAAATTGCAATATTTTCCATTTTTAGCTACTACACGAACATGTAAAAGACGAAAGCGAGACAATATTAACTCTAAAACTATTGCAATCATCTGTTAAGCTTCAAGTATTCTTCAGCTAAGTAATAGAAAATTCACTTGAAAATTGAAATTGTAAATAGCATTACTGATATCAAAGAACAAGACTGGCGTAGGCTAAATAGCACGTCATCAGTATTTTCAAACTACCAATTTTTCAAGTGTTTAGAAAGCAGTGGCTCAGTTTCCAAAGCGCAAGGTTGGCAACCCCATCATTTGCAATTAACTAGCGATACTCAAGAGAAAAATACCACCGAAATTGACGCTATTGTGCCAATGTACATCAAATCACACTCATGGGGAGAATACGTTTTTGACTGGGCGTGGGCCGATGCGTACCAACATCACAATGTCCCCTACTATCCTAAATTAGTGGCAACAGCGCCTTTTACTCCCGTCACTGGCGATAAATTATTATCTCAAAAGCTCAAGATAAATGAGCTATTTCCTTACTTAAGTGAACACTGCCAACAAAGTAACATGAATAGTTGGCATTTACTGTATTGCCAAACTGAGGGACAGCGTGAACAACAAGCGTCAGTGCTCACAACAGAAAATGTCTATCAACGTAATACCGTGCAATTTCACTGGCTTAATTATGACTATCGAGACTTTAATGATTTCTTAGCTAACTTTACTGCGAGAAAAAGAAAAAACACGCGTAAAGAGCGACTCTCTATCGAGCAACAAGATATAAATGTCAGACGTATTAAAGGCGCTGAAATTAGCAAAAAAGAGTTGGCGTTTTTCTACTTAACCTATCAGCTTACTTATTTAAAACGAGGACATACACCACACCTAACCTTGCAATTTTTTCAAGATATCATTAGGCAATTACCTGAGAATGTATTGTTGATTATTGCCAATTGTAAAGGTGAAGACGTAGCATGCGCATGGTTCTTTTATGACAACGATAATCTATACGGCCGCTACTGGGGTTGTACGCAAAACTTTAACAACTTACATTTTGAATTGTGTTACTACCAAGGTATAGAGTTTTGTATTGAAAATAAACTGAGTTTATTTCATCCTGGTACTCAAGGGGAGCACAAAATACAACGCGGCTTTGAACCTAAATTAACCACATCTTATCATTGGATTAAACATCAAGCATTTCGACCATCAATTAAAGCCTTTTGTTTACAAGAGCAACAACAAATGTATCACTACCAAAAGCAATGCCAGCAACTTTTACCTTTTAGACAAAGCCAAACAAATGATAAATAAATAGAATATCTACATTCAAGAGTAATTGACCTATGAACAAACCTTATTCACAAGCCTGCGAGAATAACAAAGTATTTATTTTACCTCTTCTAGCCGACAGCTTTCAAAATAGTAAAACCTTGTTGGAAGTTGGCTCAGGTACAGGGCAACATGCGGTATATTTTGCCGCAAATATGCCATGGCTATCATGGCAAACCAGCGATATTATTGAAAATCATTATGGTATTAATCAGTGGTTAAATGAGTGTTCTGCACGTAATTTACTGGCTCCTTTTGTTCTAGATTTAAACAACCCTTGGCCTATTACACAAGTTGACGCTATTTATACCGCTAATACCTTACACATTGTAAGTTGGCCTTTAGTACAAGCATTTTTTCAAGGTGTATCGCAACACTTAGCCAAAGATGGTAAGTGTTGTATTTACGGACCATTTAATTATCAGGGTAAGTTTACCAGCGAAAGCAATGCCAATTTTAATGATTGGCTAAAAGAGCGTGATACAGAAAGTGCTATCCGCGACTTTGAAGCAATATGCGAACTTGCCACACAAGCGGGATTACAGCTAGAAAATGATCATGAAATGCCAGCTAACAATCGCTTATTAGTGTTCACAAAAATTATATAGTCTAAATTCGGTGTTAGAGACTGTAGCTTTAGATTGATGAGCCTTCAACGGTGTTATCGTATGTAAAGCCTATCAATGATTAATGATCAATGGGCTTTATTAAATGCTCAATTTCGTTTTCGCTAGCAGCAATAAATTAGCTAATCTCTTTAATTGCTCGGCCAATACCGTCAACCGTTAGCGGATACATTTTGTTATCAACTATCTGCTGGATAACCGAAATGGAATGATGGTAAGGCCAATGCGTTTCCGGCTGCGGGTTCAACCAAGCAACTTTGTTAAAATGGCCTAATAGCCGGTTCATATAATCAATACCCGGTTTTTCATTCCAATGTTCAACACTACCGCCGCGAGCAATAATTTCATAAGGCCCCATAGTGGCATCGCCCACAAAAATTACTTTGTAATCTGAGCCAAAAGTTCTGATTATTTCTTCAAGGTCGATTGTTTCTTGATAACGGCGATGGTTATCTTGCCAAACTTTTTCGTATAAACAGTTATGGAAATAGAAAAATTGTAAATGTTTAAATTCAGTATGCGCAGCAGAGAATAGCTCTTCACAGGTATGAATGTACTCATCCATTGAGCCGCCAATATCGAAGAACATTAACACTTTTACTGCGTTATGCCGCTCAGGCTCCATATGAACATCAAGCAAACCGCCATTTTGTGCAGTCGAACGTATCGTGGTATTAATATCTAGTTTTTCACTGGCACCGGTACGAGCAAACTTACGCAGTTTTTTTAACGCTAGTTTGATATTGCGCGTGCCTAATTCACGGTCTTGGTCGAAGTTTTTAAACTCTCGTTTATCCCAAACTTTCACAGCGCTATTGTTACGGTTTTTATCTTGCCCAACACGAATGCCTTCAGGGTTATAACCATAAGCGCCAAATGGTGATGTACCGCCTGTACCGACCCACTTATTCCCGCCGGCATGACGTTTTTTTTGTTCTTCAAGGCGCTCTTTTAAGGTTTTCATTAACGCTTCGAGGCCACCTAGCGCTTTAAGCTTATCTTTTTCTTCTTGCGATAAGTGTTTTTCAAATTCCTTACGCAGCCAGTCTTCTGGTAAAACTTGGTCAAAAACATCAATGTTTTCTATGCCTTTAAAATATTCGGCAAAGGCGTTGTCATATTTGTCGTAATGTATTTCATCCTTTACCATGACAATTTTAGCCAGGTTATAAAAGTCATCTACATTCGCAAAAATCACACCCTTTTTAAGCACCGCGATAAGATCTAACAGCTCACGTAAACTGCACGGTACTTTGTGCTTTTTTAAGGTGAGAAAAAAGTCAATAAACACAGTTAGATCACCCGTTTCGTCTGCTCATAAAGGCCAGTTTTTCAATTAGCGAAACATCTTGTTCATTTTTTAATAACGCGCCAAAGAGTGGAACTATGTCTGACTTATTATTCAATAGTACGTCTTGCGCAATATCATCTGAGATCAGCAATTTTAACCAATCGATTAATTCTGACGTTGACGGTTTTTTCTTGATGCCGTTAAGCTCTCTTAAATCAAAAAACACTTCTAAAGTTTGTTTTAGTAAGTCTTGCTTAACATTTGGGTGGTGCACATCAATAATTTTCGCCATCTCTACTTTGGTTGGAAACTTAATGTAATGGAAAAAACAGCGGCGTAAAAAGGCATCGGGCAGCTCTTTTTCATTATTTGAGGTGATGATAATAATCGGACGTTGCTTGGCTTTAATCACCTGTTGGGTTTCATAAACAAAGAACTCCATTTTATCGAGTTCTTGTAATAAATCGTTTGGAAATTCAATGTCAGCTTTGTCAATTTCATCAATCAATAAAATCGGGCGCTGTTCTTCTTCAAATGCCTGCCATAACTTACCTTTAACGATGTAATTGGAAATGTCATGCACACGTTCGTCGCCTAATTGGCTGTCACGTAATCGAGATACCGCATCGTATTCGTATAAGCCCTGTTGCGCTTTGGTGGTTGATTTAATGTGCCATTGATACAGTTTACAATTCAATGAGCTTGCTAGCTCTTCTGCTAACTGTGTTTTACCTGTTCCAGGCTCACCTTTGATTAATAAAGGTTTTTCTAATGCTATGGCGGCATTAACCGCCATTGTTAGGTCATCGGATGCAATGTAATTATTTGTACTTTTAAACATGGGTTTACCTTATAAATTTATGATGTTCTGTTACTTTTATTAGCGCCGGGGAAAAATATATTCGTTGTTTGCTGATACGCTTTATATTCTGGTCGTTTCTGCAGTGAATAAAACTCAGACGGTATTGCACCAGTATAAAATACTAAGGTGGTGTACATCATTCTTGAGGCTAGTAGCACACCAATACCTAATAACACCCAAATAACTAACGACTCTTGTTGATAGAGGGTTAACCAAGAAGGAATAGCGGCAATCACAAGGCCGTTCCACACCATCCATTCGGCAAAATAATTCGGATGGCGACTGCACTTCCACAAGCCGACATTACAGACTTTGTTTTTCTCGCCTAATTTTTTCATTTTACGAAGAAATGCTAATTTTTGCATATCAGCCAGTGTTTCCATGGCAAAGGCGCTCAGCCAGACAATAATACCGACTATTTCGAATATTGAAATATTTCCATCAGGATTTGTTGCAATAACAAAGGCTGGCATAGCAAGAAACGAAGCATTGGCTAAGCCCTGTAAAATAGCTTCAACCTGCATGGCTAACGCGGTATTGGTTTTACCGGCTTTTTGCCACCGACGCTTTTGATATTCATAACGCGTAAATTCAGTTTTTAAATGACCAATTTTCCACATTTTTAACGCGCCCAGTCCCATTCTACTACCAGCAAAAATATAGGCGATACTGACAATAGCAACGCGAACACTATCACCTTCGCCATAAATCCAAGTCAGTATGCCAATGAGGGTAAGCCCCCACGGCCAACCAATATCAACATATGACATGCGCCCTGTGCGCCAAGTGGGAATACAAACCACCAAGGTAAATAACAACAGTTGCAATGTGCCATTAATAAAACCGACAAAGGCTAACGTTTCGGTGAAAAACAGTAAAAACCAACCAGCAATAAACAAAAATAACGGTGAAAAATATTTCATTTTTTCTAATTCCTTTACGCGACTGCTATTGCGACAGGAGTACCATTGAGCGCAGCATTTCCGGTTAACGTATCAACACGGTTGGCATCGGTTAAGTCATTAATACTGACACCCGGTTGCGTGGCGGCCACTGACATTTTTGTGCCCTTTTGATTATGTCCCCAACCTTGCGGCATACTCACCACTCCTTTTTGTATGTCGTCAGTGATCACCGCTTCTATTTCAACTTCGCCGTTAATTGAGCTCACTTTGAGTATCTGGCCTTTGCTGATACCTAACGCTTTTGCATCTTCTGGATTTACCTCTAACGTACAAGGATTTTTACCTTTCACTAAGCGGTCTGAGTTTTGTGTCCAAGTATTATGGCTTTTCACTAAACGCCGACCAATTAAATCAAACGGGTATTGGTTATTGCGCGCAGGCTTTGTCATTACCGCATTTAAACGTGGCAAGTCATCAACATATAATTGTGGGAGTAAATTTATTTTGCCATTTTCGGTTTTAATACGCTCTTCTAAACAAGGCATTAACGGTCCAATATCAATACCGTGCGGGTTATCAATCAGCTTTTGTAAACTCATGCCTTGTTCACCGTACGGGCCATTTTTTAACTCCATATCGAGTATCATTTCAGGCGTTATTTTTAATGACTTGTGATCAAGCGACACGCCTGCCATGCGGGCTGATAATTCTGCCAATATTTGCCAATCAGCGCGTTGGTTGTCTTCTTTTTCAAATAATGACGGTGAATATTTCACGGTATTTCGCACCGAGAATGAGTTAAAGAAAATATCGAAATGCGAATTTTCAACACCAGTTGTACCCGGTAAAATAATATTAGCGTGTTTGGTGGTTTCATTAAGGTAAATGTCTACCGACACCATGTAGTCTAAGGTGTCAAAAGCGTCAGCAAGTTTATCACCACTTGGCGCTGAAAGAACCGGATTACCAGCAATGGTGATCAGGCTTTTTATTTGCCCTTCACCTTGGGTTAAAATTTCGTCTGCTAATGTCGCCACTGGAAATTCACCATTGAAAAATGGCAACTTTCTTACTCGCGAGTGATATTGACCAAATGAGCTTTTATGACCTTTTTTATGATTTCTTATCATGTCAAAAGCCGGTTGTGGAAACATTGCGCCACCTGCGCGGTCGAAGTTACCCGTAATAATGTTCAGCACATTGGTTAGCCACTGACACAAACCACCAAAGGTTTGCGTTGATGCGCCCATGCGGCTGTAGCAAACCGCTGAATCTGCAGTCATCATATCGTCGGCAAGTGTTCTAATAGCATTAGCCTCGATACCGACAAATCCAGCAACAGTTTCAGGAGCATAGTTTTGGGCGATCTCTTCAAGTTCTTCTAATCCTTCAACCATTGAGGCTAAATGGCGTAAGTTGATTTTTTTAGCGGCAAAAACACAGTGGATCATCGAAAAAAGTAGCAAGGCATCTTTTTCAGGGCGAATAAACAAATGCTGATCCGCAATTTTTGCCGTACGAGTACAGCGCGGATCAACCACCACCACTTTGCCACCGCGTTTTTGAATAGCTTTCATTCTGCCGATCACATTCGGTGCTGTCATCATGCTACCGTTTGAAACGACAGGGTTGCCGCCGATAATTAGCATAAAATCAGTTCGGTCAATATCAGGCACGGGTATCAACATGCCCGCCCCTAACATAAAGTTAGCAGCAACATGATGTGGCATTTGGTCGGTAGATGCCGAGCTAAAGCGGTTAATGGTGCCGAGCGACTTCATAAAAGGTTTCAAAAATAAGCCATTACCCAAACTGTGGGCGTTGGGGTTACCTAAATATATTGCCAAGGCATTTTTGCCATGTGCTTGTTGAATAGCACTAAACTTTTCGGTTATTTCTTCAAAAGCCTCGTCCCAAGAAATATCTTCCCAACCTGTTGCTGTGCGTCTAATCGGAGTTTTTAAACGCTCTTTATCATTGTAAAAGTCTTGTAATGCAGTAGCTTTAGGGCAGTTATAGCCTTTGCTAAAAGGGTCTTTTTGGTCGCCCTTAATAGACAAAATTTCTTTGTCTTTATACTTAATTTCCAAGCCACACATGGCTTCACAAATATTACAGTTTCGATAATGTGTTTTAATGTCAGTCATGCTTTTACCTAAAGTTGATACATAAAATGGGCTTGGGTCATATCTTATAAAAAGTTTTAAGCTATATTTCTCGCTTAAAACGTCTCATCAAACCATTTCTTGGTTAAACCAATAGAAACCATAGCTTTAAGTTTAAACAGCGCCATCCAATCACCTGACTCAGGCACAGCTTCGCCACAACGAGGGTCTGAGCGTTGTAAAGCGCCGGTCATTTTGTGGTCAATAGGAATAGCATCACAACCATGGCCAGATTCACAGATAAAATCCCAAGGTTCGCGAGCTGGTGCATGACAAGCAAAGCAGTTACCGTCGAAGCGGTTATTTACATCAACAAAACCACGTTTTGCGATAGTTGAGCCGGATTCATCAACTTGTAATTCAAAAAACTCCCAATCGCCTGTTGCTGGCGAAGTACCCGCTTCGCGTTTAACCATCACTTCAGTAGGCACAAGTTGCACCACTGAACCAGCAGGATAAATGGCACCTTTTGGGTTATTCGCTGCGGTCAATGTAGCTTCAATATCACCTAAAACGTTATCGACATAAAAATGCCTTACCGGTGTCATATCTCGAATACAACTAAAGGTTTCTTCAGTAACATTTACCGGCAAGTCTTTTTTCGGGACGTCTTCATTAGCAACGACTTCTTTGAGCGTGGTTACCGCTTCTTTTACCGTTGATTTAAGTGTTTCAAATGCTGCGGTAGCATTTTCTTTTACATTGTTGGTTTGGGCATATGTCGGTAATGACAGTAAACACGAGACCAAAACCAATGGCAGTGTTCTTTTTATTATTATATTGACCATGTTAATTTCCAGCTTGTTGGCTTAAATATATCCGTTAAATTCCGACCTAAATCGGTGGTTAAATTAGCCGTAAAGTAAATATCTACTTAGCGGCTATTTAGGTATTAACGCGTTTATAGTTTTACAATCAACTTGCCTTTATTCGCGCCTGTAAAGAACAAGTTCAACCCAGTCATGGCCGACTCAAGCCCTTGTAAAACGTGTGCACGATGCTTAATTTGGCCTTTCATCACGTAAGGCGTTAACTTCGCTAGCAGCGCAGGTACTTCACCGAAATGATCTGGCATGGTAAAGCCTTGCACAGTTAAACGTTTTTTGATGATCGGTATCCAGTTTGGCGCTAAATCAGGCTCGGCTTTCGGGTAGTCAGCAATTAAGCCACATACCGCAATACGGCCATGGGCATTCATACGAGCAAAAACATGATGTTGTATCGGACCACCGGTATTTTCAAAATATACGTCAATACCCTTTGGCGTTAATTCAGCAAGTTTTGTTGCTAAGTCATCAGTTTTATAATTCACTGCACCATCAAAACCTAACTCGTTAACAATCCAGTCAGCTTTTTCATCGCTACCAACAACACCAATAACGGTTAAACCGTCAGCTTTAGCTAGCTGGCCAACAATTGAACCAACAGAGCCTGCAGCACCAGAAACTACAATTGTTTCACCTTTTTGCGGCTTACCAATACTGTACAGTCCTTGTGTTGCCGTTAAACCCGGTAAAGCAAACACAGATAATATGGCTTCGTCAGGTAATGGTGCGGTGACTTTATTTAAGCCAACACCGTTACTTAAAAAGTATTCTTGCCAACCCATCATGCCCATAACACGGTCGCCGACAGCAAAGTCTGGGTGATTACTTTCAACAATTTCACCGACACCAGAGCTACGCATTACTGTGCCTAGTTCAACAGGAGGAATATAACTTTCAGTGTCAGGGCTCATCCAACCGAACATTGCTGGGTCAAGCGACATATGGTTTTGCTTAACTAAAAATTCGCCTTCACCAACGCTTGGTATGTTTTTAGTAACCACTTCAAACAGTTCAGGGCCAATTGGACCGCCACTTGGACGAGCGATTAAGTTTATTGCGGTATAAGTAGTCATATTTTTAATTCTCTTTTAAGTTTCTTTATTCGATTATTTACTAAGTTGCTTACTAGTTAAGCGACTAAATCGTTAATAGGCTTTATTTGGCTGATATTTTGCGTTTGGTAGAAGCTTTTAAAGGCTGTAGCGAGTTTCTCACTTTCCAAAAACACCCGCTGCCAATACTGTAGGCGTTGCTCAGGCTCTAAGGTGGTAAAGTCCGTACGATCAGGAATTTTCCCGTAAGGCAGTGAATCAATAAATGCTTGTGAAGGACAAACAAGTACGGTTTTATCGTAATGTTTAGCTCGCACATTTCTTGATAGTTTTTTATCAAACCAGCCAGCTTTTAGTGTTGAGCTAAAATGCGGATATAAAGTTAAGCCGTCTAACGCGACATCAAAATGATAATCGATAATACCGCCATCGCGATACATGCCGTTTTCACAGTCAGCAATATCTTTTATCCCTTGCATCACCATAGGAATGGCAACTGATGCAAGCAATGCGTCTTTAATATTATGTTCAGTAAAAGCTAAGCGTGTTGTCGCGATATTATCAGGATCATGAAGCTGTAACTGACTGGCCTGATGCTGAAAAACATAACGTTCGTACTGACTTTTTATTAACGAGCGATTGACACTATTGCGCAGCAAACTCATTAACAAACCTAAGCCCAAGACCAACTTATTTTCAGAGCTAACAAAACCACGACACTTAGCAACAACAAAATGGGCTTTAAATATTTTATTATTCATGATTTCATTGGCGCCAGCTTCGCCAAATAAGGTATCTAATAGTTCTCGAGCTTTTTGGGTTATTTCTTTTGGTTTAGCATCAGTTGAATAAACTGTTTCACTATAATGCTTTGCAAGTCGCTCAATGGCAGCAACGGGATCAGCTTGAGCGAAACATGCCATTCTGAAAGCGCCCGCACTTGAACCAACTAAACTTAACGGCTGTTGCTGATGTTTAAAAAATTCACCAAAAAAGTATTTATCTAAACCATATAAAACAAACCATTTAGGTCCGCCACTAGCACCTAAAAAGTTATTAAACATATTTGGCGAAAAACCTTTTTCTTTAATGGTTTTTAACGCCGTATCACCTGCGTAAATTTCTAACATATTTATCGAGTGTCATCCTAATATTGAGTGATTATGAGCAGCCATAGCCATAACATTTACCATAAATTATTAGCGAAGCTCTTTTCGTAGCACTTTGCCAACATTGGTTTTTGGTAATTCTTCAAGAAAAACAACTTCTTTTGGACGCTTATAATTGGTTAATAACTCAGTACAATGCTCGATAACGTCACGCTCGGTTAAGTTCAGGTCTTTACGCACAACAAACACTTTGACCATTTCACCTGTAGCATCGCTTGGCGCTGCTACAGCAGCAGCTTCTAAAATACCTTCATGACTCACCAAAACTTCTTCAATTTCATTAGGGAAAACATTAAAGCCAGAAACAATAATCATGTCTTTTTTACGGTCGACAATAGTAAAAAAACCATTCTCATCCATGGTGGCAATATCACCCGTTGCTAACCAACCGTCTTTTAACACTTCGTCAGTTGCGTCTTGGCGATTATGATAGCCTCTCATCACTTGTGGGCCTTTTACCCACATTTCGCCAGGTTCACCAATAGCAACTTCTTTGCCATCGTCACCCATTAATCGTACATCTGTTGACGATGCAGGAAGACCAATAGTGCCATTGTAAGTTTCTTGATTGTAAGGGCTCATTGAAACTAACGGTGCACATTCAGTAAGGCCGTAACCTTCCAATAAACGTGTATTTGTTACTTTCTCCCAAAGCTCAGCAACCGGACGTTGCACTGACATACCACCGCCAAAACCAAGTTTTAGTGCGCTAAAGTCAAGTTTATCGAAGCCTGGTGTGTGTAGTAGTGCATTAAATAAGGTATTTACACCTGTAATGGCAGTAAAGGGATACTTGGCGAGCTCTTTGACAAATCCGTCCATATCTCTTGGATTCGTGATCAGCAAATTTTTACCACCAAACGGCATAAAGCATAAGCAATTAGAGGTTAACGCATAAACATGGTACAGCGGCAACGCCGTTACCATGATCTCTTTACCGACTTCATAAACATTTTTTGTCGCGGCATTAGATTGTTCTAAATTGGCCACCATATTTCGATGTGTCAGCATGGCGCCTTTTGATGGCCCTGTTGTTCCACCGGTATATTGTAAAAAGGCCAGATCCTCACCTGTAACAGCTACAGAGCTAAAACTAAGCTTACTGCCTTCAGCCATCACTTTATTAAACTTAATAGCATTAGGTAAATGATAAGCAGGCACTTGTTTTTTAACATATTTAAGTACGCAGTTTATTAATGTGCCTTTTAATGCGCCTAAACGGTCGCCAACACCTGTGGTGATCACATGTTCAACGTCAGTATCATCAATAACTTGTTCCAGCACATGCGCAAAATTTTCTAGAATTAGGATGCCTTTCGCACCCGAGTCTTTTAATTGATGTTGTAATTCACGCGGTGTATAAAGCGGATTAACGTTTACCACAGTTAAACCTGCGATTAACGCGCCAAACAAGGCAATTGGATATTGTAAGGTATTGGGGATCATTATCGCGAACTTGTCACCTTTAACATAACCCAGATCTTTTTGTAGATATGCCGCAAAGTCTGTAGCCTGTTGAGCTAGTTCCTGATAACTAATACTGACATCCATATTAATAAAGGCAGTATTGCTATTATACAGCTTGGTATACTTGAAAAATAGCTCTGCCAAAGAGCTGTATTTATCAGGATCTATTTCAAACTCAACGCCTGGTGGATAACTTTTTTCGAGCCAAATTTTTTCCACAATACTTTCCTTTTTTTTAATTTATTATTTTACTTTGTGTTTTTCATAAGCCTAGAGCACTTCGAATAATCCTGCCGCCCCTTGTCCACCGCCAATGCACATACTGACCACAACATACTTAACGCCACGACGTTTACCTTCAATTAGCGCGTGCATCACCATGCGAGTGCCGCTCATGCCATAAGGATGACCGATAGAAATTGCCCCGCCATTTACATTTAAACGATCTTCTGGAATAGCCAGTTTTTCAGCGCAATAAAGCACTTGTACCGCGAAAGCTTCATTAATTTCCCATAAACCAATATCGTCCATGGTTAGATCATTTCGCTCAAGTAGCTTTGGAATAGCATAAATAGGGCCAATGCCCATTTCGTCAGGCTCACAACCGGCAACCACTAAACCACGATAAGCACCTAACGGTGTTAAACCACGCTCTTGTGCTAATTCGCGCTCCATCACTACAACCGCGGCAGCACCGTCAGATAACTGCGAGGCATTACCGCCGGTAATTGAACCGTTATCTTTTACAGTTTTTAATCCCGATAAGCCGTCTAAATTAGTTGATGGTCGATTACCTTCATCCTTCGTTAATGTTACCGACTCTTTGCTGATATCACCGCTAGCTTTATCCATGACTAACTTAGTACAAGTTACTGGCACAATTTCATCATCAAACTTACCATCAGCTTGCGCTTGTGCGGTGCGTTGTTGAGATTTCAACGCATAAGCATCTTGCTGCGCTCGTGAAATGTTATAACGATTCGCAACAATCTCTGCCGTATCTAACATCGGCATGTAAATAGCGGGGCGATAAGCTTTGACACTAGGGTCGACAGCCCGGTGCATATTCATTTTATCGTTTTGTACCAAACTGATAGAGTCACAGCCGCCCGCAATAACCACATTAGCGCCATCACAAACAATATGGTTTGCCGCCGTGGCAATTGACATTAAACCTGATGAACATTGGCGATCAATAGTCATGCCGGGCACTGAAACCGGTAGCTCTGCCGCCATTGCCACCTGACGACCAAAATTCATGCCTTGGTTACCTTGGGTTAACGCCGCGCCGAAAATACAGTCGTCAATTTCATTTGGATCAATTCCTGCCCTTTCAACAGCAGCCTTTACTGCAACTGCTGCCAAGGTTGGCGCTGATAAATCGTTAAAAGCACCGCGATAAGCTTTACCTATCGGGGTACGTGCGACTGATACAATGACGGCTTCTCTCATGATAATTCCTGCTGAGTAATTTTTTATACTTTATGGCTTAAAGCTACTTAACTATCAAAGTGCTGACGTTTAAAAGACTTAGGTGTAAAGTCTTTGGATTAAAGTCTTTGGTCAACGGCAATTAATATTTTTTATTATTGCTAGTGCTGCTGAGACTTCATAAACGCCATTGCTTTCATAACAAATTTTTCACCTTGTTTAGCCCCTGACGTTAATGATGCTTGTTTATCTTGAGCAATCAATTCATCCCAATGTTCACGTACCGTTTCTGGATTTTGTTGTGCTTGAGGAATAAAGCAGCCTTGGGTTTCAAAAATACTGGCACTTGAGTAACCGCCAGCACCAGCACATAAAGTAAAGCGATTTGGCGCATTTTCATCACATAAGGTCAACATACCCGCCGTTACAGCTTCAGGCGCAAAGGCTTTAACAATTTCTTCAGGCATTAAATCTTCGGTCATGCGAGTACCTGCCGTTGGTGCTAAGGCATTAACATGAATATTATTTTTTGCCCCTTCAAGCATTAACGTATTCATTAACCCTAACACCGCCATTTTTGCCGCACCGTAGTTCGATTGGCCAAAATTGCCGTACATGCCGCTAGAAGATGTGGTCACAACAATACGGCCATAATTTTGCTCGCGCATAATATCCCAAACCGCTTTCGTACAATTGACGGTGCCCATAACATGCACGTCCATCACTAATTTGAAATCTTCTAAGCTCATTTTGGTAAATGATTTATCACGTAAAATACCGGCGTTATTAATCAGAATATCAACACGTCCCCACTTGCTCATGGTTTGCGTGACCATATCTTGCACTTCATCGAAATTAGCAACATTAGCGCCATGGCTGATAGCTTCACCGCCCATTTCTTCAATCAAACGAACAACCTCTTGTGATGCTGCACTTGATGCACCACTACCATCGCGAGCACCGCCCAAGTCATTTACAACAACCTTTGCGCCACGCCTTGCTAATTCCAATGCATGCGAACGCCCCAAACCGTTACCTGCACCGGTTACAATCGCGACTTGTCCTGCGAAACTGATGGTCATATTTTTTCCTTAAACATTTTTAATTTTTAATTTTTAATTTTTAATTTTTAATTTTTAACAGTATTAAACTTTTTATTTTTATTTACCTAAAAGGCGTTACTTGACCATTTGTACTGAAATCCAGTCGGCAACTAACGCTGGAGTATCACAACCTTCAATTTCAATAGTGACTTGGGTAGATAAACGAAATTGTCCGGGCTTTTTCTCTTCAATTGATAGAGTTTTAGCATGAGCGCGTACCCGGCTATTCACCGTAACGGGTTGTAAAAACCTAACTTTATCGAAACCTGCATTTAGCCCCATATAAAAGCCATCAATAATGACACTGAAACTTTCAGCAAAATGAGACAGCATAGATAAGGATAAAAATCCGTGCGCAATTGTTGAACCAAATGGCGTTGCTTGTGCTTTTTCTTCATCCACATGAATGAACTGATGGTCAAATGTGCAGTCAGCAAACTGATTAATTTGTGTTTGAGTTATTTGATGCCAGTCGGTTGGTTCGGCTTCAAAGCCAATGAATTTGGCTATTTCTTCTCTATTGATAACTGTCGGCATATTCACTGTCCCTTTATGCTTCATATGATAGTTGTTCACATGTCGAATATTGCTATGAATGAAATTTAAGCGATAACTCATGCTAATCGGGACGGTAAAATTAAACAAATGAATAGTTTTGATATCTATATATTTACAGTGCGAATAGTTAAGGGTTTTAAAGAATGATAAGAACGTTAAATAAATGAAGAGCTTAAAAGTAAAAAAACATTACCGATAATATTATCGACAATGTTTTTTAATTTATATTTTTTATTTTGAATTAGGTAGTGATACAGCGTATTACGAAAACACACATCGGTTTGATTCGATTTTTTTAACCGGAGTTGACGCTAACTTAAAAACTTAGGTTATTAAAACCATTCCGTCTGCATATCAAAGCTTGTGCTGTCAGTACTAGCTAAAACTTTTTGCCACACAGCGACTTGTGGTAATTCTATTCGATAAAAGTACTGTAATGCTTGTAATTTTCCTTGGTAGAAATGTTTATCGTCCTTGTGCGGTTGCTCAGCTAAAGCATTGCTTGCAATAATACCTTGTTTTAGCCATAGCCACGCAATAATCACGTGACCAAACATTGATAAGTAGCTCACAGAATTAGCCAAAGCTAGGTCGATGTTTTTAGTCGACATATCCTTTAATACTGCTTCAGTTGTACTGTTAAGCAGGTTAACTGCTGATGCTAACTGCGCTGAAAACTCTTTGAGGCTAGCAATATCCTTAGCAGTTTCGATGGCTTTATTCATTTCACTTATCGTTGCTAAATAACCTTTCATATTATTCATTGGCACTTTGCGAGCGATAAGATCTAACGATTGAATACCTGTGGTACCTTCATGAATAGCATTAAGGCGATTATCACGATAAAACATTTCCACCGGATGCTCATTAATATAACCATGACCACCCAATACTTGAATGGCGTAGGAATTGGCTTTTGGCCCGTATTCTGATGGCCAGGTTTTAATAATCGGCGTTAAAAAATCTAATAAGGTATGAGCATATTCACGTTGTTCTTCTGAAGGTGCGGTTTTCTCATCATCACTTAACTGCGTGCCATAAAGCACCAGTGCCATTGCACCTTCTGCATAGGTTTTTTGTGCCAAAAGCATGCGGCGAACATCGGCATGTTCAATAATATTAACCATAGGTGATAGCGGGTCTTTACAAGAGGGCAAGCGCCCCTGAGGACGATTTTTCGCATAATCGAGCGAATATTGAAAACCTGCATTTGCCAGTACTGCGCCGCTGGTACCGACCATAATACGCGCTTCATTCATCATATGAAACATGTACTTAAGGCCTTGGTTTTCTTCTCCGACTAAGTAACCAACAGAACCATTTTTTTCACCAAAGCTTAATGCCGTTGATGTTTGCGCCTTACCACCCATTTTGTGGAATAGGCCAGCAAGCGCCACCTCATTATCTGTTCCAATTGAACCGTCATCATTGAGTAAAAATTTAGGCACAACAAACAGTGAAATACCTTTTACCCCTTTAGCAGCGCCTTGCACACGGGCAAGTACCAAATGAACAATGTTTTCACTTAAATCGTGATCGCCACCAGAAATGAAAATTTTACTGCCTGAAACTCGATAACTGCCATCACTTGCTTTTATCGCTTTGGTTGATAAATCACCTAAACCTGAGCCACTGCCAGGCTCAGTCATCGCCATGGTGCCCATAAAGCGCCCGTCTAACATTGGTTTTACCCATGTATCGATCAATTCTTTACTGGCATGGGCTTGTAGTAAATTAACATTGGCGGTAGTTAGCATGTTGTAACCCATGCCAACACCACCAGCAATGGTAAGATAAGTAGCTGCAGCACTGGCAACAATTGGCGGTAATTGCATACCACCTAATTCATAATTTGCCGTTGCAGAGCCAATACCGGAAGCATTAACCGCTGCAATAGCAGATTTAAGCTCTGGGATTAAATGTACTTTTTTACCATCAAAAGTCGGTTGATGAGTATCTAGCTTCTGACGAATAGGAAGAAAATGCTTTTCTGCAATTGCTTTTGCCGTATTAATAACTTCATTAAATGTTTGACGGTCATGGTCTTGATAGCGCTCTCTGCCAATTAGCCCTTCACTATCAAATAGTTCATAAAGCATAAACTCCAAATCACGCTCATTTATCATTGCTGCTGCCATACGATTCTCTTTATTCGTTAAGAAGTTAAAACATGTGATCTTATTTAGTTATTTTATTGGCTCATGTTTGCTAGGTCGCGGATACGCCACCATCGACTGCGATACATTGACCTGTTAAGTATGTATTAGCCGGTGATAACATCATTAGCATCATAGCAACGATTTCTTTAGGCTCTCCTAAGCGATTCATTGGCGCACCACGGCCCATTTTGCTTTGCTTTTCTTCGTCAGCAAAATTAGTCACCATTGGTGTTAAGGTAAAGAAAGGACAAATTGCGTTGATTCGAATATTATTGCGACCGTATTCAACTGCTCCGGTTTTAGTTAAGCCGATCACAGCGTGCTTGGCCATAGAATAGGCGCTACCACGTGCTGCACCGCCAAGACCAGCCATAGAGCTAACATTAAGAATAATGCCTTCCCCCTGCTGCAACATTTGTTTTATTTGATGGCGCATACCAAATTGCACACCTTTAACATTGATGGCAAATTGACTGTCCATTAAGGTTTCATCAATATCATGCAATGGCATAAATTCATGGGCAATACCGGCATTGTTTACGCCAATATCGACACATCCAAATGTTTCAATGGCGGCATCGACCATGGCTTTACATTGCTCATTTTTAGAGACATCGCATTTCATTGCTAAAACTTCTGCACCAGTAGCGGCAATTGCATCAGCCACTTTATGAACGCCCGCTTCATTAATATCACTTATGACTAATTTCGCGCCACGTTTAGCCAACTCTTCAGCCAGTAGCTGACCAAAACCTTGCGCAGCGCCAGTAATAACGGCAACTTTACCGGTAAAATCTAACAATGGATCCATGATGAAGTCCTATAAAAAAAGATTGAATGTTATTGTTGTTAATATTTTTATTCGTTTTTAGGTTTTATTTTCTTTTTCTTGGGTAATAATTTCTAAAGCCATTTTTGCTAATGGCTCGACAAACGTACCAATTTTACTGGCATTAGCATTAGAGGCGTTACCTTGCGATGCCCTTTTAGCCACGCCTTGAACAATGGCGGCTAAACGGAAAAAACTAAAGGTAAGATAAAACGTCCAATTTTCTATTTTTTCGATATTCATGCGTTGACAGTACTGTTCAACGTATTCTTCTTCGCTTGGAATACCCAAACTACTGCGATCAATACCTTTTAAGCCATCAATACTGCCTAAACCTTGCGGCATACGTAATCCCATACATTGATAGGCTAGATCTGAAAATGGGTGCCCTAAGGTAGAAAGTTCCCAGTCTAATATCGCCATAATCTCAGGCTTGTCTTTCGCAAACATAATATTGTCTAAACGATAATCACCATGCACTAAACATGTACGGCCATCATCTTCAGGTAGGTTGGCTTCTAACCATTGTCCTAGTATATTCATAGCTGGAATATCTTGTAGTTCAGAGGCTTTGTATTGTGCTAACCAGCGTTCCAGTTGGCGCTTAAAGTAATTACCCATTTTGCCGTAGTCACTTAAACCAACCTTTTCAAATTCAACACTATGCAGCGCCACTAAGGCTTTATTCATGGCGTCATACATCGCTGTTCTACGGTGATTATCTTCAATTTCAGTTAGCGATGCATGCCAATAAATACTGCCGTCACAAAACTCCATCAAGTAGAACATTGACCCCATAATGTTGGTGTCTTGACACAGGTGATAAACCTGAGCCACAGGAACATCACTATTTTTAAGCGCATCTAGCACTCTAAACTCACGATCAACCGCATGGGCTGATTTCAATAATTTACCTGGGGGTTGCCGACGTAAAACATAAGTACCTGACTGAGCCGTTACTTTAAAGGTCGGGTTTGACTGCCCTCCTGCAAACTTATCTAAACTAATCGGCCCTTTAAAGCCGGCAACGTGCTGCTCGAGGTAATTCGTTAAAACGTCCATATCAATGGCTAAAGCATTTGGCATTTATTCACTACTCTTAATTAATATAATTGGCGCGATGGCAATAAATCATTCCGCCTTTTGCTTAACTAAATCTCGTCCTAATTGCATCATATGCACTTGATCAGGGCCATCAGCTAAACGTAAGGTTCTTTGTCCTGCATAGGCGTGAGCTAAGAAAGTATCTTGGCTAACACCGACGGCACCATGACACTGAATTGCCCTATCTAGGACATCAAGTGACATATTCGGCGCTACAATTTTGATCATGGCAATTAAGTCTTTAGCCGCCTTGTTACCTTCGGTATCCATTTTATGCGCAGCTTTTAAGGTCATTAAGCGGGCTTGTTCAATTTGACAAGCAGATAAGGCAATATCTTCACGAATAGATTGTTGTTTGATCATAGGACGACCAAAAACAATACGTTCATTAACGCGTTTACACATTAGATCTAATGCCCGTTGAGCAACACCAATTGAGCGCATGCAATGATGCACACGCCCAGGCCCTAATCGGCCTTGAGCAATTTCAAAACCTTTACCTTCACCGACAATAATATTTTCTACCGGTACTCGAACATTTTCAAAGGTAATTTCGGCATGCCCTTCAGGTGCATCAACATAACCAAACACTTGCATAGGACGAACAACGGTTACCCCTGGCGTTTTCATTGGTACTAATACTTGCGATTGCTGTATGTAACGATTGCTATTTTCTGGATCGGTTTTTCCCATCACAATCATCACTTCACATTGTTTACGACAAGCACCACTAATATAAAACTTACGGCCGTTAATAACGTACTCGTCACCTTCACGATCAATTCGTAGTTCAATATTGGTTGCATCGCTTGAAGCAACTTCGGGTTCAGTCATCGCGAAAGCAGAACGGATTTTCCCTTCTAACAATGGCTCTAACCATTGTTTTTTCTGTGCTTCACTGCCATATTTTGCCAATACTTCCATATTGCCAGTATCAGGTGCTGCACAATTGAAAACTTCAGGTCCCCACATCACTTTACCCATGATTTCAGCAAGCGGTGCATATTCTAAATTGGTTAAACCAGCACTATATTTACCATAGGCGACAGGAAGAAATAAATTCCATAAACCCGCAGCTTTTGCTTTTGCTTTTAGCTCTTCCATTAATGCTGGTGTCGTCCATTGGTCTTTAGCAACAAGATCATGCATTTCTTGTTCAACAGGAAAAACATGATCATCCATAAAATCAGATACTTGCTTAATAAGTTTTTGAACTTTTTCGCTATATTCAAAATTCATCGTATGGTCCTTATTTAATCTTGTTAACAAGCAAATTTAGCTTAATGACATTAGTGACTTTTTAGTAAAAGGTTTAATTTCTTCAATCGCGTTAACGCCGATTTTATTGACCCAATCAGGGTCAACTAGCAATGCGCGTCCAATGGCAACCAAATCAAACTCATTGTTGCCTAAGCGCTCAAGTAGTTCTTCAATCCCAGTTGGATTCGAGGTACCTGATAAGTCTTTATTACCTTCGCCAATAAAGTCAGCGTCTAAGCCAACATTACCCACGGTAATAACAGGTTTATCGGTTAATTTTTTCGTCCATCCTGCTAGGTTTAAATCCGAACCTTCAAATTCACTGACCCAAAAACGGCGTGTACTCGCATGGAATACATCAACGCCAGCATCACTAAGTAAACCTAAAAATATACCTAATTCTTCAGGTGTTTGACAAAGCTTGGCACTGTAATCTTGTTGCTTCCATTGAGAAAATCTAAATATTATCGTGAAATCTTCGCCAACAGCGGCGCGTATGGCTTGGACAATTTCAACACCAAAGCGCGTACGATTTTTTAACGAACCACCGTATTGATCGTCACGTTGATTAGTGCCTTGCCAAAAGAATTGGTCTACTAAATAACCATGAGCACCATGAACTTCAATGGCGTCAAAACCAATGTTTTTCGCATCAAGTGCAGCTTGCGCGAATGATGCAACAACTTCATCTATATCGGCTTGAGTCATTGCAACACCATTTTCAGCGCCCGGTTTAAATAAACCTGACGGGCTATATGCCGGTACTTCTTTATCTGGGCCTACACCTAGTTTTCTCACTGAGCCCACATGCCACAATTGTGGTGCAATTTTACCACCAGCGGCGTGTACTTCTTCAACCACGTGCTTCCAACCAGCAAGTGCTTCTTCACCATGAATAGCAGGCACATTTTCATAACCATTAGCACCTTTATGTGAAATGAAGGTACCTTCAGTAATAATTAGGCCGACATTACCTTCAGCACGCCTGCGGTAATATGCTGCAACGTCTTTTGACGGTATGTTGTTCGGAGAAAACGCACGTGTCATTGGTGCCATTACCGTTTTATTTTTTAGTGTTAATGACTTAACTGAGAACGTTTTAAATAATGCGTCGGTATTGGTGATAGCTGTTGTGTCTGTGTTCGTCGTCATAAATATTTTCTCGTAATTTTTAATATGCTTAAGGTAAAGCGCTATTTAGCAATTAATTGGCATTAGCCAATCAGGTATCCACCGTCAACATTAATAGCTGTGCCGGTAGTGTAACTCGATGCATCTGACACTAAATACAGTACCGTACCTGCCATTTCATCGGGTTGAGCAACACGCTTCATTGGCACATGTGCCATGGCTTGCTCTAAAATTTTAGGATTGTTCACTAAGGTGGAGGCAAACTTAGTGTCTGTTGCACCTGGCAATAAGGCATTAACACGAATATTGAATTGCGCGCATTCTTTAGCAAAAGCTTTTGTCATCGAAATAACCGCTGCTTTCGTAATAGAATAAATACCTTGGAAGTCACCAGGTATCACACCATTAATAGAAGCGACATTGACAATGCTGCCGCCATCACTATCTCTCATTAACTTAGCGCCTAGTGTCGACATAAAGAAATAACCACGAATATTGACATCAACCGTTTTCTGAAAGGCACTTAAATCAGTATCTAAAATATGACCAAAATATGGGTTAGCGGCGGCATTATTCACTAAAATATCTAGCTTGCCGTGTTGCTCGGCAATACTGGCAAAAATAGCATCAATTTGATCCATTTCTCCGATATGACAAGCTATCGCTTGCGCACTACCGCCTGCTTTTGTTATATCATCAACAACAGCTTGGCAGCCTGCAATTTTTCGACTTGAAACAATAACGTGTGCGCCATGCTGAGCAAGTAACTTGGCGATACTTTCACCAATACCTCGGCTAGCACCGGTAACTAATGCGATTTTTCCTGATAAATCAAATAAATTGCCATTATTCATGATGTTCCCTACTTAAATTTTGGTTAATTTTTTAACAAGTGATTATCTAAAGGTAATCCAGTCATCATCTACTTGTTCCAAATGACTATAGTTATTCAAATAATCAACACTAAGCATGTTTTCAGAAAATAGCAGTTTAGTTACGCTAGTGTTTCTAGCTTGCTGATTTATTTCTAATGCTTGTTGATCACTGAGTTTTAATATGTGCTGAACGATCACTGAAATCGTACCGCCAGAGGTAAAAACTAAGATGTCTTTTGATTTTTTAGACTCATTGCCCGCAGCGTTAAACTTACGTTTATTGGCGAGCTCCTGGGCAATAATATCGTGCAGTGCTCTTATGCAGCGTGTTTTAAACTCAAGCCAGCTCTCTTTATACTCTTGGTCTTTATCACCAGAAACCCAACGATTAAGCGCTTGAGCAAATTCTTTTTGAAAAGTTTTGTTTGGCTCTTTAAGTTGGTTAATTTCTTCGCTCATTTTTGTCAGGTCTTGCCATTGAGCTTGATAGTTTTTTAAAATATCAACATGATCAAACTCATTAAAGCCAGAGTGAATAATCATTGGTGTAGCAGCACCTTGATAGCCTTCTTTAAAGCTAGATAAAGTTTGGCTGTGACGTAATAAGTCACCAGAATAAAATTTGCTCGGATTAGCTCGCGCACGCCAATACTGGCCTAGCAACTCAGCCTGTTTGCTACCTTTTTCGGATAACTGATCATAATCAGCGCTACCAAAAGATGCCTGACCATGACGAATCAAATAAATTGCTGCCATTGCTACTGCTCAGCCTTAATATAAAATATCGAGCTCAATAAGGAAGGCATAAACCAGTCATTGAACTGACTTTTAGTTATTGTTTTTATTTCGAAAAAAAACACATTACCTCCTTAGCTCTGTTTTAAATAACTACCACTTTTATATAGCAAGTACGGTAGTTCGAATGTACTTGACTATGCTAAGCCTAGCATCTAAATTAAACAAATGAATAGTTCTAATACCCTACTATTTGTATTTTAAATAGTACTTATTAAGGTATGTGTTGATTGCTCTGATGTTTAACTTCAGACCTTGTGATAAAAAGAACGTAATGGAGTAAGTATGAAAATTGATTTGAATTTGTTCGTTGTGCTCGATGCAATATATTGTGAGGGTAATATTACCAAAGCCGCATCGGTACTGAATTTATCGCAACCAGCAGTCAGTCACTCTTTAGGAAAATTGCGTACTTATTTTGACGATGCTTTGTTTATTCGCCAAGGTAATGAAATGAGGCCGACTCCGGTTGCAAAAAATGTTATTGACGATGTACGAGAAGCACTACATCAATTACAAGTTTGTTTAGTACAGTCTCGACAATTTGAGCCATTAACCTCTCGGAAGAACTTTTCACTTTCACTGCACGGCTCATTAGAGCCCTACTATTTACCCATACTGCAAGAAAGCTTGTCGGTAGAGTCTCCAGCAATAAACTTGCGAAGTAATAGACGAGTGAGACGAAGTGAGCTGGAAAACAAATTAGCCAGCGGCGATATAGACTTAGCTATTGATGCGCTGATCCCTGTCAGCAATAATATTTTACACACACAACTAGAGCTAGACCAATTGGTTGTTGTCGCGCGCAAGAACCACCCAGCTATTAAAGGCAAGCTCGATTTAGAGACTTACCTTAGCTTAGAGCATGTATTGGTGTCATCTAGATCAACAGGCCCTGGTTTGGAAGATTTTGAATTATCTCGAATTGGTTTACATCGCAAAATATCGTTACGCTGTCAGCATGCAATATCAGCTTGTCGAGTGATTATTAGTAACGACATGCTGCTTACTTTGCCAAAGACAGCAGCAAAAATGTATAGTGAAATGCTCGATATTACCACTTATCCAATGCCTGTTGACTTGCCTGGAATTGATGTTCATTTGTACTGGCATGTTAATGTTGACAAAGAGCCTGCAAATAAGTGGTTGAGAAATAAAATGATCATGGCAGCGTCAAATACAAAAATTTCAACGTAATTTATAGCGTTATTCCAAAGTCAGTTTAGCTATACAATCAACAGCGCTAGCCCATTGTCACTTATATTACCTGCTTAGTATCAACCTTTGCTATGAACTAAGGTATGATGAAAACATATGGTGCTGAAGAGAGCTTCTTAGAGGCTGTATTTATTGCACAGCCCTTTAGTTTTCAATAAACTAGCCAAAATGTCTCAACTATTAATAACTTATGCTACATTATATGTATGGAATTAACATCCTATAATCAATAGCTTAAGCGAGTATCTTTTTTTGCAATTTTACAATGCCAGTAAGTGGCTATTCACAGCGCTCATTTCTATTACTTTACTTGCAGTCATTGCTTGCTTTGCAAGTATGACAAATAATATCGATAAGAAGAGTATTACCGAAGCAAATAGCTCTTTTAGCTTTGAGAGCAGCTATTTCATAGATAAAAATGTCGGCACTCAAGTCGATGATGTATTACAAGAGGCTAAATTTACTGGCAGTGAATTAAATAAAATTCCATATGCATTGGCAGATCAAAGCTATTGGATTAAGTTGTCTTTACATTATCCGGTACATGGAAAGCTTAGTTCTTCTAATTTACTCAGTAACTCAAATACAGCGAGTTTTTTGAAAAACGCCTCCCAAGAACAAATAATTCTGCTGGCTGAGCACAGTATGTTGCAAACATTTGACGTCTATCATCTAGATGCATTGGAGCCAGCTACAAAAATATTTTCTAAGCTTACTCAAATAGAAAATACATCCCAACAAGTTTATCCTTATACCGCACTAACATTAAATTCATTTGGTCATAGCGAGTTTTTAATTCATGTAAAAAGCTCAGGCCCACCAAACATTCCATTACTCATGTTTAAACCTATAGATTTCGAACAGCGTTTAATGCTTTCGCAAATAGTCTATGGTGCCTTTATTGGTATATTGTTGATAATGGCAATATACAACTTGGTACTGTTTTTTGCTGCCAAAGATAAAGTATATTTAATATATATCAGCTATTTGTTATCAGCATTTGTCGTGCTTTCTTCTTTAACTGGATATGGCTACTTTTTATTTTCTACGAATACCATGCAAGTGTTAAATCAGCATTTAATATTTTTTGATTTTTTACTTATTATCTCGCTGCTGTTATTCACCATATATTTTCTAAGGTACGAACGGCTAAAGCATTGGGCATTCAAAGCTTCGATGATTCTAGTTATTTCCCTAATAATTATTGCTCTGTATTCGCTTACTTTAGATGAACTTAGCCAAACAAAAATATTTTTTTCATTACAACCAGTTTTCTATGTTGTGGCGCTATACCTAATTATAAGTCGTATTAAAAGAGACTTTTCTTGGGCACGTTTCTACTTTCTGTCCTGGCTTCCCCTGCTAACTGGCGCGGTAATACAGCCGATGGTTTTACTGAATAAACTTGAATATAGTTTCTTAACTCGAAATGCTTTTTTATTCGCGATTATGATTGAAGTCACTTTTATGGCATTTGCACTTGCAGAACGCATTCGTCGTAATGAAAAAGAAAAACTGAATATGATTGCTTACCACCAAAGTAATCACCTACCAAGAAAAACAAATTTAGATCATTGTATTTCACAATCAATAGCGCATGGAATAAATAACCTAACAGTTGTGGTGATAAAACCTGAACAATTTAAACGTATCGATTTATATATTGATGAACAAACCCGCATCAAATTTTTTCAAGGCTTAAATCGAAAATTGACATCTTTATTCAGATTCAATGATGCAATACTTACCATTACGGATCACAAAGAAAAGTTATGTTTTTTAGAAAATGATTGCTTGGCGATGGTTATCAATAACAATAAAAATCAACAAGATATTGAACTTATTGTGCACTCAATACAAAACGCTGCCAGTAATGTATTTTACCTAAAAGACCTTAAACTACCTCTATCTGCCTATGTTGGCTTAGCAAATTACGCTGAACACGGAAACTCAGGCGATACTTTAATTGAAAATGCCTCTCAGGCTGCTAATAATGCCGAGTTAAAGCAGAATATGTGGGGCTATTTTTCAGTACAAGACAATCAACATGCCCCGTCGTCAATGCAATTAGCAATTGATCTTCAAGACGCTATTCTGCACCAAAGGTTTGAGTTATTTCATCAACCGCAAATTGATTTAAAAACGGGTAAAGTGTGTAGTAGTGAATGTTTAGTACGTTGGAATCACCCCGTTTTAGGGTGTGTTTCACCAGAAGTATTTATTCCTATCGCAGAAGATTTCGGTTTAATGCCGACATTAACACTCTGGATTATTGAAACCGCGTTACACCAACAGGCAATGCTGTCTGAGCAAACAAACCTTAACCATATGGTGTCGATAAATATCAGTGGTAAAGATCTCGTTCAATCAAATTTTATAAAGGATGTCGCTGAAATAATCGCTAATGTTGATATAAAAGCTGAAAAAATTATTTTTGAATTGACTGAGTCACTATCCTTCTCAGAGGATAGCGTTGCGGTTAAAACAATAGAGAGTTTAATTGAATTAGGTATCACGATAAGTATCGACGACTTTGGCACGGGTTATTCGTCTATGTCTCAAATTAGTCACTTACCTTTTCAGGAATTGAAAATTGATAGAGAGTTTGTTGAGAATGTTTGTAGTGATCCGAAGCGTAAGGTTATTGCTGAAACCACTGTAAAAATGGCGAAGGGGTTAAATTTAGAAGTGGTCGCAGAGGGTATTAATAGTGCATTAGATGAAGCGACATTAAGACAGTTTGGTTGCGATATAGGCCAAGGTTATTATTACGCTAAGCCTATGTCTCATCTTGATTATCTTAATTGGTTAAACAATTTAACCAATGGTCAAATACCCGCAAGTCTAGATGGTGAATTTATTCCTGCTGAAAAATAGCCTAATTAAAACAATTGATTTTCTAATGTTTTCCCGTTTATCAATTGTGCGTAAGACCAATTGTTCTTATGCAGCATAGTCAGTAATTCTAGTTCAATAGCGACAGTATTTTGTGTAATGGCTATTGATAACAAATACTCCCTATCTTGTGTGACTGTGACATGAGTTACGCCTTGCATAGCCATCAATGAAGGTAAGATTTCTGGATATTCTTGCTTCATTCTTAAGGTAATGAACCTTTCACTTTCTTTTGAATTTAAATCAGTATGTTGCTTTAATTGACCTGATTCTAAGTAAAGTACCTGATCACATAAACGCTCTAATTCACTTAAATCATGCGAACTAAGAATAAAATTAACATCGTTAGCATGCTCAGCAACAATGGCTCTAATTTCTTTAGCATTTATTGGATCTAGTCCCGCAGTAGCCTCATCCAACATAACTATTTCAGGCGCCCCCAATAGTGCTTGTGCAATTGTTGCACGTTTACGCATGCCATGAGAAAGCTCACTCGGTCGACTATTAGAAGCATCTTGCAGCCCCACCATCGCAATTACTCGCTGAGTATCCTTTAAAGCTAATTTTTTACTCATACCTTGCAAGCGTGCATAAAAAGTTAGCTGGCTAGCAATTGAAAAACGAGGATCTAATTGGGCATCTTGAGGCAAAGCAGCCAATCGCCCAAACAAAGCAGAACTGGCAGGCTTGTGACCCAATATTTTAATACTGCCAGACGTTGGTTGAATATAACCACATAGCAAACTAAATAATGTTGTTTTTCCAGCACCGTTAGGTCCAACAAGTGCAACCGGTGCCCCCTGATTTAAAGAGAAGTTAACACCTTCCAATGCTTGCTTATCACCATAGCGCTTACCTACATTTTCAACTTCAATAATTAAACTCATATCGCAGCCCTCTTCATAAGTATGTGACTACATGTAAGTAACACGACAGTTTGAATTAATGGCAAAATATAGTGGCTCCCATCTAAACCATTTTGAGACAAAATACTGTTTATTTGGCCACCAGGAAATATCAAATTTAAGTAAAATTCTTGCCCGAGTTGGTATTTTATAAAAGCAATAATTAATGGTCCTAAACCAAAGAATAAAATCGCCACTACTATCGCCATTCTGGCCGAGCTGACTATGATATTTAATAACGACATTAACGCGATAAATGGCATAACAACGATCAATAATTCGAACGCAAGTTTTGCACCTATGATCACGCTTTCTCCGAAGAGTGCCGTATCACGCACGCTTGCCAAAATAACCGTAGCTGCAATTGTTAACATTATGAGTATCGACACGATCAATAATTGCCCCAAATAGCGCCCTGCTATCAATTCTAATCGAGTTGAACGTAATGTTATAAACCTTAGAGTGCCTCGTTGTTTATCAGAACAAATTTGATCGCTGCAGGCTAAAACCGAAAAAACGGGGAAAAAGTAAACGGCAACAAGCCAATAAATGGCATATTCCGATACGGGCCAATCCAGTAAAGCAGATAAGCCAAGCGCACCAAATAGCTGATGAGCCATACTTTCAAAGGCGTTTGAAGTGACAATAGATGCCGCTGAGCTGACAAAGTAATAAAGAATGATAAACCAAATAGTGGCAAACGCGAGTAACGCCAGTAATCCACGTTTAGTATTAAACAAGCGAACCATTTCAAAAAGAATGATATTAGATAATCTGGAAAGGTTGATATTCAATCGGCACCAATAATAAGTTACTGTTTTGAGTACCTTAAAAGGAAAACCAACAAAAAGCGAGCTTTATCCTATAGTGCAGTTTGTTTTTTAAACTAATACAAAAACTTGCTGTAATAATGTTAAATTTTAATACAGCAAGTTTATAATCAAAGACACTTTTTAATACTAAATAACAAACTCTATTCTTGATTTTGCTTCTTTTGACGTATCAATTTGCGGCGTACAAAGTAAAAGCTTTGCCGAGGTAACATTTAGTTTTTCTACCATGTAATCTTTGAACAATTCGACACGTTGTTGCGAAATAGCTTTTAGGCGCTCAACATTGTCTGGTAGATGCGCTTCTTCAGCACTGGTTACAGCAATATCAGCAGGCGTTGCAATTGCACATAGCTTAACATTTATATCTGACTGGTCTTCTAACATGACTGACATTTGACGACTAAATTCAAGCTGTTCAGCGCTCAATTCAACTTGCTTGGGCAGATAATTTAAATCATTAATACGTAGCTTTAACGCATATTCTCCTGCCGCCATCGCTACTTTCATTACACTTGCATAAGGTACAAAGGTTGTGATCAAGTACTCTTTTGCAGCAGACATAGTTGCTTGTTTAACAAGTAAAGTTATAAAACCCGAAAAGCCAAACGAAGGTGAACTTGTATCTCCTGATAAAGGAACAGAAAGCTCTACATTGCCATCTGAATCTTTTAGCATACCCAATGCAACATTAAACGGCACACTCGTTTGATCAGTTACTGTACCTGATTCATGATCATCAGCAGCGGTAAACTCGACTCCCCGAAGTAATAAATCTACATCACCGTTTATTTCACTACCATCAAGGCCTGCCTTGATTTTAACATCCAGTTGCCCACTTTCAATTTCATATTTCAAGGCATTTTTTATATAACTAGAAACGCTAGGTAGACTAACTTCTTTAATCACCGCATCCATATTGAAACTTTGTTTTTCTGCAAAAGGCTGCCCGCGGCCGCTAACAACAAAGTTTGCATATTTATCGCTCTTACCTTGTAAATTAAACAGGCTTTCAAGCGCTGGTTTGGCAGTATTTATATCTTTCAATGATAAAGTATTAATTTGAACGTTACGTTGATAGTGAGGTTTAACACTTTTATCTTCAAAATCAATTACTGCGTCGTCAAGTAACTTGAACTCACCTAAGCTAAATGCAAATTCAGGCTCGTCACTTTCTTTAACTTCCGTGTTATCAAGGGTGATTTCTTCTTCACTGCCCTTTTCATCAACTACTGCTTGATTATCAGCTGTCGATGCTTGAGTTTCATTTAACGAGATGAGTGTTGCTAACTTTTTATTCTCATCTAGTAATAAATTGCTGGCTAAACCAGAAAGTGTAATATCTTGAATTGAAACACTATCGGGCTTGTAGCCGATATCATTAACAGCAAGCTGTTTAAATGATGCTAATGCGGGTAAATCATTCATAGAATGTTGAGAAAACACACCGTCACTCACATTCAGGGTATTAATTGCTACATTCGGAATGTTTTCAGCAAAGGTTAACGAAACACCTTCAACGGCAATATCTTCAATTTTAACTAATTGTTCATTACCGGCAATTGTTTTTACTAAAATACCATTAGTTTTGCTAACTACGTTAGCTGCAATGTTAACAGGTGTTTCAGTTACTAAGGTCACTAATAAATCGTCACTTTGTACTTGTTGACTAGCAATATCAACAGAGAAGTTACCTTGTTCAACGTGGAAATCATTAATGGAAAGTAAAAAGCTATCAACATTTATCATTGTGCTGTCTGATGATAATTTAACACTTAACTTATTAGAGTAACTCAGTTCGCCATTCAGCGCTTTTAATGTTTCAGGCATAAAGCCTTGAACATGGTTTAATGAGAAATCATCTACATTCAAAGCAACGTCAACCAAACCTTGTTGCTCTATTAACTTAGCATTTACCTCTAGACGTATAGGTGCGTCATTAATTTTACTCATTAACAACAGCTGTAAATCTTGTTCTTTCTGGGATAGCAATATGTCTTCAATCGACAACGAGTTTAATTGAATATGATGGTTTTTATCTAAATGTTCTAATTCAACAATCGCGTTGTTTAAGTCAAAGTTAGGAATAACAAGCTTGTAGGGAGATTCTGAGTTTTCATTTTCTACCACTTGTTCCGAATCGCTTTCAGCTTCGCCATTCATTAATTCGAAACCAGCAACAGTTAGAGAGGTATTCTTAGCAACAACGGGAATATAAACACCATCAACTTCAAACTCAGCAATATAAATGGTATCGAAGAGCAGTTGATATAAATGTATCTCTGCGTTAAGTTTTTCTAATTTTAATACCGTACCTTTTTCTTTAAGTTGAAGCTCTAAGTCACTAATACTAAGGTGAGCCATAAATGGGTTATAACGAATACTTGAGCTCGATTCAATAGAGTACCCTTTAGGTAAGCCATGGTTATTAATCACATAATTGGCGATTACTGGTGAAAGTAACCAGATCAAACAATAAAGAACGAAAACTGTGATGGCGATAATTTTTATTAAATTTTTGAGATGGCGTCTCATCGTATATTCCTATACTTTACTGCAATTAAATTATTCTGTGAGATTATTTGATATTTCAATAGAAGCTTAACAAAATAAAGAGTAAAAAAATGGACCATAGTAATACTTACTCTGATCCAAAAGTTATTAATAGAGTTTATTCTGGTTGTAATAAATCGATAAACTGTTGTGATTGTTCAATCGCTTTGCTCATTTCAGCAACTAATGACTCAACATCACGTTTAATGGTTTTATATTCACCTTGCAAAGCACCAATAGCTTGAGCATTTAAGTTATGTTTCAAATACAAACTGTTGTCTTTAAGTGCAGCTAAAACTGGCGCCATTCTATCTTTCGCTCGATACATTGATTTAATCAAACTTTGATAGTTACGTTGAGTTTGTTTCATTTGTTGTTGGACTTTCACCTTCAAGCTTGCACTTGAATATTGCTGAATTTCATCATTCCATTCATCAAACAATGCATCAGCAACATTTTCAATTGCAACAATACGCGATTCAACTTCTTCTGCTGATGATTTACTAGCTTCGTATTGGTCATTAACGAGTTCATATTGCGCGGCTAAATCGCCACCATCATAATTTATTAATTGCGAAAGCTGATCAAGTGCCGATTTGAACTGTTGCTGCGCATCTTCTTGCGCTGTTTGGGCATTTTCAACACGATCTAGCATGATGTCGCGTTTGTGAACGCCAACCTTTTCCATTGCTGAATAATAGGCAGACTGACAGCCCATCACTGCAATAGTGGTAAATGCTATCAGCATATATTTTTTCATATAGTTAACGCGAGTAACACTAATCATGAACTGCCTCCACTGGTATAGCGTGCTGCATCAATAATGCACCAAATGTAAACAATAGGTAATAATATCCACCCAATACCTATCCACATTAATGCACCTGCAATGGTCCAAGAAAGAAAAAACAAAATGGCTGGCATAATGCGGCCTTGCACTAGTTGCCCCAAGCCAGGAATGAAAATACTACAAAGAGCCGCTAAAACATTGCCACCAGAACCCTGCTGCGCCATATGAACCTCCAAGTGTAAAAATTTTGTTATTAAATTATCGTTTTATTGTCAATAGTATAACATCAGCTTAATTTATAATGCTGCTGTTATTAACTGCAAATACTATGAATTTGTAAATAAAAAAGCCAAATGCATTTGCATTTGGCTTTTTATATAGAATTTCTTATTTTCTGTTACATGATAGTTTTACTAAAATATTATGCGGAAAATGAATTACGCTTGTTCTTCTGACGAGATGCAACTCCAGCCAAAGCAAGTAACATTAAAACAATTGTTGCTGGCTCAGGAACATCAGCAGGTTTATTTTTACGTGCTATATCAAATTCGCCATGTACCGCATCATTAAAGCAGGTTTCAGCCCAGCTTAGAGCTAATGTACTAGCATTTCTGAATACATCTAAATTGGCAACATTAAAAGAAAAGCTAATTTTACCATGACTAACGCTCCATGAACTATTCGCATCTATTTCGGTAAGTCCGTTAGTATTAGCTGAAACGATGCCATTACGTCGAGCACTACCATCACTATTACTATGCCACTGTCTTGACGTCCATGTATTAGAGTTTTCGATATTGTACAAACCGCCTGTAGAAGAATTTTCAAAGCCTGTTTGAATACCTCTATTTTCACTAAGGTTGAAAGCATAATTAAAAGAGTCGCTATCAACACCTATCATTAAGTCACCATACATAATATTACGACCAAAATAGCTATGGCTACTCTGGTTATTATGAGTTTCAGTACCACCATCATGTGATAGATTGGCAAAATTAGTAAAAATATCAACCGTTATTGTATTATCAGACGACCAAGATACATCCATCTGATCAATATTATAAACATTATCATTACCAACTGCATCTGAATCACCAGCAGACTCTCTATCATCAATTGAGACAGTGGAACCGCCCACAGTAATATCGGTTGCCATTGCGTTAGTGCTAGCGAGTAACGCAGATAAAACGAATACTTTAAATCCAACTTTAATTATCGACATGATAAAATTCCAATTAGTATTGCTAAGGCTAAGACTTCTGATAAATTAGCAATTTATAGTACTTACATTATACGCCTAGAAAGCAAATATTGCGCCAACACAAAACACCCCTTTACTTTCAGTGACTTACAAAAATAAAATGAGAATTCATTTGAACTCAGTAGTGAGATGTAAAAATACTTGACAGTCAATTTAACAATGTAATTGTATTGCGAGTTGTCTTAATTTTACATTGGTATTTACCATTGCACAAATCAACCATAACTAAAGCGTAATTACACTAGCTTAGGCAACTAAAAGTTATTAACATAAATGCAACCCGCAAAAGCAATTATTGTAATATAATTGCTTACATCACTAATGATTCATCATTATGATCAAATTAACATTAAGCGGTATTGCTAATTTTAGGAGTTGTATGAAAGTTTTTAAGAAGCCGGCATTAATTTTTACCATTTTGGGCACTTTTGCATGGAACTGTTATGGCGATGAAAATGCCAACAAGTTATACGAAAATGCATTAATTGCTTTTCAAAATAACGATATAGAAGTCTCAATAATCCATCTTAAAAATTCACTGAAACAGCAAAATAATCACTTACCATCAAGAATACTTTTGGCTCAAGTGTTATTAGCGCAAGGTAATGGCGCATTAGCAGAAATAGAGTTGGACAAGGCAAGAGCTGATAATGCTGATAAAAATCGTTTAGTGACACTATACGCACACGCTTATATCCTACAGCATAAATACGAAGATGTTATGCGGGTTACAAAAGCAGGATATAGAGGTAATAAGATTGAAAGTGAATTACTCATTTACAAAGGGCAAGCACAAATAGGTCAAAAGCTTTTTCGCTCCGCTGATACAACTTTCGAAGAAGCCTTAATTTTATCACCTAAAAATCAACTCGCGCTTCTTGGCCGTGCTCAAATAGCATTGATTTCTTTAAAACCTTTGGTCGCTCTAAAATACACTGAACAATCTATAACGGGCGGAAAGCCATTCATCAATGGTTGGATTTTAAAAGCTAACATTCTATCTCAATTAGGCAATACAAAAGAAGCTATTGAGGCCATTGAACAAGCCTTAGTTATTGATGATACGCATATGGGCGCAAGATTAACAAAAGCCATGTTGCATATTGAAATGCAAGAATATGCCGCTGCTGAGCCGCATTTAGACTTTATTCTTGATATAATTCCTAATGAACCAAGGGCTGGCTATTTAAAGGCATTAATTAACGCAAGTTTACAAAGTTCCTCAGACAAAACAGGCAGCAACAAATTAACAGAAGTAATTGCTACATTAGCAGCTGTTCCTGATGAAGTAATGAAAAACACACCTGATTATTACTATTTAGCGGGTCTTACAAACTTTCAATACGGAAACTTGACCGACGCACTAAGATATCTAGAAAAGTACTTAACTTATGTCGAATTTCATCTAGATTCGGTACTCATGATAGCAAGAATAAATTTACAGCAAGATGATACGACATCAGCTAAAAATTTATTAAAAAAAGCAAATTTAGCAACCCCTAACAATGCGAATGTTTTAACCATGTTAGGCATGACGTACCTAAAATTAAAAGACTCAAGCAAAGCAGAGAGTTACTTTAAGCAGGTATTGAAAATGTATCCGAGTTCAGAGGTTGGTATAAGTAACTTGGCACGCAGTAAAATACAATCTGGAGAATATCAATCTGCAATAGATGCATTGCTTAGTATTAAAAGTAATAAAATTGATAATGTACAAATTAAATTATTATTAATTGACTCTTATGAAAAAGACAAATCATTCGAGAAAGCCATATCCATTGCTTTAGAGCTTACGAAGCAATTTCCAAAAGAAAGCTACTTTCAACAAAAACTGGGGACACTTTACGGTTGGAATAAACAGTTTTCAGCAGCAAGAACGTCATTTCAGCAAGCCTTAGAACTCAACAGCTCAAATATTGCTGCTATAGTTCACCTAGCTAGAATGGACATCATTGAAAATAAATATGAAGACGCAAGAATATTCCTTAATCAGCAGCTTGAAAGCTTTCCACAAAATGCCTTAATAATGGCAGAGATATCTGATTCATTTTTATTTGAAAAAAATAATTCTGAAGCACTATTATGGATAGAAAAAGCTCAAGCACAAGCGCCGAATGATTATTATATACTTGCTAAGTATGCAAAGTTATTAACACTTAATAGCCAAGTAACAAAAGCAATTGAATTAGTTGACTTCTACATTGGCCAAAATGCAGACTCACTCGCAGCCCTTAAATTAATTTCAACGCTTTATCAGCGCCAAAATAAACATGAACAAACCATTTTAGCATTGAGAGATTTTGTAAAAAAATCTCCCAACAAGTCAAAAGCATATAACACCCTTGCCAAGGCACAAATAGTCGCAGGCGATAACCGTGGCGCCATTCAATCGTATAAAAAAGCAATCGTAGCCGAACAAAACTCTATATCCGCTCATATTGGTTTAGTCAACTTGGTAATTCAGAATAAAAATGAGTCTTTGGCACTAACATTAATTGAAAATATTGCTAAATTAACGAAAAGTAAAAGTTTCGAGCAAGTGTTATTAGGTGATTTGTATTACGCGCTTGATGATACCAATAAATCTATAAAGCATTATTTGTCTGCACTTAAACTATCAGATCAAAAACAGGCAATATTAGGTTTATATCGCAGTTTTCAAAAAGCACAGAAAATTGAGCAAGTGATACCATATTTAAATGCTTGGTTGGTGAAACATCCTGATGACTTAGCAATCGAAATATCATTAGCTGATAGTTATAAAAACTCAGGAAATTTAAAACAAGCTGCCGATAAGTATGAAGAATTAATAGTTAAACATGGTCAACTGCCAATATTACTCAACAATATCGCTAATATTTATTATTCACTGAATGATATAAAAAAAGCACGTGAATATGCCTCACAAGCTTATTCTTACTTAAAAGATAATGTCGCTATTATCGACACCTATGCATGGATTGAAAGTCGTGCAGGTAACCATGAGAAAGCACTTCCACTATTTAGGCATGCATTAACTAAAGATTATGATAATGCGGCAATAAAATATCACTTAGCGGTGACACTAGATAAGCTAGGACGGACGGCAGAAGCTAAAAACTTCCTAATAGAAGCCGTTAACAGCGAGCAAATGTTTAGTGATAAAGAGCAAGCAAAATTATTACTCGCAACATGGTGATATGACTGTATTAAGATAGAAATAAAGTGAAGATTTGCTGATAAAAAAGCCAACTACATTAGTGGTTGGCTTTTTCATATACATAACAGCATGTTAGGATTTCAACTAACATGCCTTATGAAGCGTTAGAATATGATCTAGAAGCTTTTATTGTACTGTACAGCTACAAGTAAGGCATTGCCTTCCGATGTAAAGCTCCAATCTTTATTACCAACTAACGGCGTTAACGAGTCAGGTAATTGTCCTAATAATGCGTCTTCCTCGGTAACGACAACACTATCGCCGTTAATATAAGAAATACCAAAATCAACACTTTCGTTTTCAGCTAACTTATATGTTGCACCTGCGCTATACCATAATCTATCACTATCGGGGATTGAAATTGAACGGTAATCCTCGACCGACGCAGATTGGTCGAAAGCAACACCAGCTCTAAGCGTTAGCGCTGTATTTACACTGTAAGTTGCACCTAAAGCAAAGCGATAGGTACCTTCAAAATTTTCTTGCTTTTCAAAAGCAAGCTCATCTCCCGTATAGGCTTCTAATTTTTCAAAGCTAGACCACTGTGTGTACATTACGCTGTAATGAGCTGCCCATTGCGTTGTAAACTGATGGAAGCCAGAAAATTCTATTACGGCTGGCATATCAATCGCTAGCTTGCCCGCTTCTGTTGGTGTACCTAGGCCAGTAAAATCACCTTCAAAAGCAAGCTCAACTTTACTGCGGTACGTTAGTGCAAATCGATGATTTTCATTAATTTCATATACTGCGCCAACATTCCAGCCATAGCCAAAGTCATCGCCTTCCATCTTTATAATTTCAGTGTTTGCCGCAACAGGTGGAACAACGAGCCTAACACCTGGAATAGTAACACCATTTTCTAATACGCTGCCCGCATGCCTAACAAGCTCAGCCTCACCATAAACAACATCAAGTCCTAAACCTAAGCTCAATTGTTCATTAACTCGATATGAGCCACTAATATTTGCATTAATGGTTTTTAAATCGGTTTTGCCGCCGATAGAGCCAGCAGCGTAATCGTTACTGTATTCACTTTTAAGACCAAAATTTGAGTTAATGCCAACACCGTACGCAAATTTGTCATTAACCGGGTTAATAAAATACATCGCTGGAATAATTGCTGAAGGAACAACACCATCTTGATCAAGTTGGCTCACATCAAAATTGGCACCAAGCATATCAGGTGCATCAACACCTTTTACGTCAACACCCGGATCAACATATGTTGCAGCTAAAGAAAATGATGCTTTATCAAATAAAGCCATCGCTGCCGGATTACGTGCTAAAACAGCAGCATCGTCAGCAATGACGGCATCACCGGCAAAAGCACGTCCTAGGCCTGAGGCGCTGGTTTCATTTAATTGAAAAGACGCAGAGTGCGCATTAAGAGTTGCAAACGTAATAGCGGTTGCAAGAATTGATTTTTGTAATTTCATGCTTGGTTCTCGGAAAATTGGAAATATGAATAATTGAAATGATTTATTAATAGTACGTGATAAGGCTCATTTACCTCGTAATAATATGTAATTGAGAAAGGACACATTATTATGTGTGATATCTTAACAAATATAAGCCTTCTATGCAGGCTTTAGCGGCTTAAAATACACTAATAATAAAGCAATATTGGTCGATATCTAATCGCCTCTTTAAATTATGACTAATGCAGCCAAGACTTTGCATTCTGTGCGTTTCCAATGAGTAGGTATAAAAATTACTGACTAAGTATTCATATTAATAACTTTGGTAAGTTATCGAGTTGAACTATGTTAATTAAGTGAAAAATTTTGCCAACTTTTGAGAATTTATTGAGGGTAATTTAGAGTAAATTACTCAGAACGATAGAATTGATTTTTACCATTTTTCTTAGCTTGATACATTCCTTTATCTGCCTGTTTAATAATCCCTTCCACTCTGTCTACAACTTTATCTTTAGACAACAGTTTTGGATTGCATGAATAGGAAATACCGATACTGGCACTGATCTTTAGTTTCTTACCTTTGAAGTTGTAATGAGCACTAATGTTTTGACAAATATTCTCTGCTATTTTTTCTATCGTGGAAACCTGCAGAACATCATAGACTAAAACCGCGAACTCATCTCCACCTATACGACAGACTAAATCGATATTGCGAACACTATTTTGCATGCGCTTTGCTGCTTCAATTAAAATAAAATCACCAGCATCATGCCCTACGTTATCGTTAACAGCTTTAAATTCGTCTAAATCAATATAAAGTAGCCCGAAAAATTCACCAGAAGACTTTTTACCGTTTTCTTTTTCGTAGTTTATCGTTGCCTCTTGCAGCAAAAACAAATCAAACAGTTTGTCATCAAAACACGCCCGATTGGCTAGCTTGGTTAAAGAATCATGGTGTGCCTTGTAACGTAACCTTCGTTCACTTTCTTTATGTGCAATAATATCGCTTGCTAGACGTTTATTACGAAAAGATAAAAAGATAACCAGTAACGCAATAGCTAGCGCAATTTGAATCGATATACGTATAATTTGTTCAGCGCTACTTATTTGCTCCGACAACTCAACATTACTTTCTTGAATTCGCCTTTGCTGTATAGCAACTAAGGTTTCCAGCTCTTGTGTCAACTTACGTAAGACAGGTGTAATACTTTTTCGCATAAGTTGGCGATCAGCACGCCAATTATTTCCAGCATGTATGCTAATAGCTTGGTCTAAATAGCGTTGATAAGACTGCATGTGACTTTCGAATTCATTTAATAAATCTTCTTGGTCTGAATCAATATCATCTTGTAGTTGACTAATTTCGTCAAACGATTGATTTACACCTATAGTAAATAACTTTATTTCATCAATAACATCGCTTTCACGAAACGCTAAATAGTGCCTAACTTCACTAACTAACATAGTCCAGTTAAACCTTAGGTCTTGAATTAACGGGGTAACTTGCAATTGGTCATTATCTTCTGTTGTCATCAATAAATCATTAACGATGTGATTCATATTTAAAGCCAGTGGCTCTAACTGAGTAGACGCTATGCCGATAGCTGGCATGTTTTTGTTACTATTTTGAGCTAGTTCAAGCATTGAGATATTGTGCTTAATAATTTGGTTAACTAAGTCTTTTATTCGGTTTAGTTGTTCGGAATCATCAAGCTCAGGGCTAAGGCTAGTTAAATCAACAAGTTTGCCCAATGTTTCATTTATATCATTTACCTTTTGTCGATAAATACTCATGTTGTATTCATCTTTTTCAATTAAATAATTACCAAGCACACTTAAACTATGATAAAAATGTGATGTAAGCTGCATGGCACTTAACATTTTGGGTTGGTACTGTGAAGTTACCTTTTCTAGCTTCTCTTGTGTGGTAGAAAAACTCGCTAAAGAAATCAATGTGATAGCCAACAATACCAATATCAACGTTATGGTAGCTGCAATTGCTTTTTGTCTTACATCGAATTTTTTAATAATTGACATGTTTTATTGACTTGCACCACTATAAATACTTGAAAAAATATAATCTCGCTCTGCTACATTTTCATGGCAACTTGCGCAAGCACTCTTAACTAACTTGTTATTACTTTTTCCTTTAATTATTTTTTTACCCTTTTTGTCAAATTGCATATATTCCCAATCACCGCCGTTAGGGTTAAAACCTGGCTTTCGTTTTATCATCACCGTTACTGATTCAGCATGACCAGGTTTGCCATTGTTCATGCCATAGTTTTCTTTAATAAACACCGTTCCAGTTGAGTAAGCTTTGTAAGCAGGTTCATTATCTTCATCCTCAGGATCATCAAACCAGGCGCTATATTGCAAGAAATTATGCTTATATATAAGATCTCCTTTATTGGTGTATACCACGACAAATTGCTCCCAGTGTAAGCCTGAATGTTCAAAGCCTGTCATGCGCTGCCACTTTGCTTGATAGTTGATTGACTCTGGAATATGTTGTTGAATAAAATCAAAAATATGGCTTTGGTAAGCTGTACTTATATTGTCATCTGCTTGTCCGTGGACTGACAACAAAGGAAAAGCTGTATACATTCCTAGCGCTAAAAATATCGCTTTGATTGGTTTCATATATTATCTACTTTTATTTATCGTAATTTGCCCACGTATTTTGCCTTTTTTTGAAACATCTACCGTCCAAAGTGTTCCAGTAGTTAAATCTATCGTTACAGCGTCATATTTGGGGATATTAAAAATAAAATGCTTTGCATCTTCGGGAATATTGTTGATGGTAAAAGTGTATTTTTTAATGCTTTTGTTGAATTCGATTATTTTATGATAAGGGCTATCTATTGAAGCCAAATAGGTACGCATTTTAGGATGTATTTTACAACCAACCCTAATAATGCTGTTTTCATTCCAATCAACCTTAATTCGTTTTTCAGCGCCAGGAGACATCAATCCAACATCAAATTTAGCCGATTGCTGCGGTGTATTGGCAAAGACATTATGTTCAACATTATCTGAATTTTTAAAGGTGACATAGTCACCTGGCTTAACCACAGCCATTTTTGCTGTAAACCGTTTATCTAGTTGGTCTATTTCAGCTTTTGACATCGCAGAATTGCTAAACGGCACATAAGCTATACCAACCATAGGCGGCTTTTTAATAAAAGTTATCGTGCCTTTAATGCTATCAGCAAGCGCATAACTGCTTGAAAAGATAGCAGCGACAGTAATAAGGTTACGGAACACGTTTACTAATATCAGTTGCATAAAGACTTTCCTTTTTCTTACCTTTTGACTTCGATTGATGGAACTCTGACAGCTGAGGACGTTCGACAATGACCGGATCTGTCAAAGCTGATAAAAATGCAATTAAATCTCTTACCTCAAATTCTTCTAAATTAAGTGGCTTTATTAACGAGTCTTTGTTTGGCCCGATGCCGCCACCATCATTGTAGAACTGAATAACAGCTTCCAAGTTTGGCAGTGAACCGTCGTGCATGTAAGGCCCAGTCAACGAAACATTTCTTAACCCTGGCGTTTTAAATCGATAACTCATGGCAGATTCTTTGATTATAATTCCTCGCCCTTTATCTTTAATTGCTATACCCAAGCTATGAAAACTATCATCGGTAAGGTTCGGGCCGTCATGGCATTCAGCACATTTTGCTTTACCTTCAAAAAGCTTAATACCATTTATTGCCTCTGGGCTTAGTGCATATACATCACCTGCTAGATACCTATCAAAAGAAGAGTTTTTAGAAATAATACTACGTACAAATGCCGCAAGAGCTTTACTGATTAGTGTCGCATCAATAGTTTTGGCACTATAAACCTGCTCAAATTTTTCTTTATAAAGAGGAGTTACCGACACTAGATTCAGCATTTTTTCTTCTGATAAATTCATTTCATCAGGGTTTGAAATGGGCATTAAAACTTGTTGTTCTAATGAACTAGCTCGTCCATCCCAGAACAATATACTTGACCAAGCTAAGTTATATAAGTGAGGTGTATGTCGGTTTAATGGATTACCTTTACTGCCTAAACTGGCTTTTAGTCCATCACCGAAACCATGATCAGGGTTATGACACGTAGCACATGACGTTTTGCCATTTCCAGATAACCTTTTGTCAAAATATAATAATTTTCCCAAGTAAATTTCTGCGATTGTCGGCGCTTCATCATCTGGATATTCAATATCATTTAAATCTGGAGTGTTAATTACTTCTGTGGAATTACAATCGAATGTCGTCATCAAAATGAAAAAAATAATGTAAAAAACAATGAAAAATGTTTTTTTAAATAGACCCATATTTAACAATCCATATTTAATATTATTATTAATTTTTCAAATTTAGAGTTAAGAGCACGATAATATTGATTCTAGCGCCTGTTAATTGTTGTCTTTATGTCAAAGAATAAACCTAATGCAGGGCTTCAACTTGAAATTAGCACACTAGCTCAATAATTATTTTTAAGCATAGCTCTTATCAATGAACTATCAAGAAACTAGTTAATTTAATGTTTTTTAAATCAAACTATTAGCGATAGGTTTGCGAAGTTAGGAGACGAGCAAAAAACTATAGACAGGTAATACTCATACGACAAAGCTAAGCTCTATGGGATGATTAGAGCCGAAATTAACAATATTTAAAACAAAAAGTTTAAGACTTTAATTTATATAAAAACTTAGAAAGTAAAATCATCTTAATCGAGCTTAATTAAAGAATTATATTAAATAAGATTTTAAGAACTGAAGATAAATTGGAGCGGCTAACGAGACTCGAACTCGTGACATTCACGTTGGCAACGTGATGCTCTACCAGCTGAGCTACAGCCGCTTCATCTGCTGACTCCCTGTCAACTGGGAACGCATTCTACATTGAAAAACCGATGAGTCAACCATTTAATTTCAATTTTATTTCGACTGCTTAAAAAGCGACTCATCTGGTGTTTTTTTAGCTAAAGCGAGGCTTTTTATAGCTAATTTTATCACTAACTACTTAGTTAGCTCTGGCCAAGCTGCTTTAAAGTAAACAATCATAGACCAAAAAGTAAGCACTGTGGCGATAGCATAAAAACTATATGCCGCAAAAATTAATATTTCATGTGGAAATTCAAACAAAATTAACGGAATGTCGTAAGTTGGATACCAAATCAATCCCATAATGCCGAGCATTTGCGCTGCGGTTTTATATTTACCTAATTGAGAAACTGCAATATCATCTCTTTTTCCGCGAGAAGACATAAATTCTCGTAAGGCACTAATAAAAATTTCTCGAGAGATCATTAAAATTGCCGATACTGATATCCACCAAACCTGTAGATCTTGAATTAAGATAACTAAAGCGGCAATTACCATGAGTTTGTCAGCTACGGGATCAATAAATGCGCCAAATGCCGATGACTGGTTAAGTTTTCTTGCTAGGTAGCCATCTAAAGCATCGCTGATGGCCGCAAACCAAAATACCGCAAAAGCGCCAAAATGATTCCATGATACCGGTAGATAAAATATTACGATAAAAACGGGAATTAAAATAATTCTGAATAATGTTATTTGGTTGGGGATTGTCCACATAGTATTTCTAATACTCTTATCTTTATTTTATCAAAAATGAATGGTGCTGTTACACATTTTACACAGATCACGTTCTAATTGTCATGCAAGGCATCATAAATATTTTCTGCTAATAATTTACTGATCCCCGGCACTTTTTCTAATGTTGCTTTATCTGCTTTTAGTACCTCTTGTAATCCACCTAAGTATTGTAAAAGCGCTTGCCTTTTCTTAGCCCCTATTCCAGGAATAGTCTCTAATGTTGATTTTTTACTGGCCTTTTGTCTTTTTGCTCGATGACCCGTAATTGCGAACCGATGCGATTCATCTCGAATATGTTGTACTAGATGTAATGCTGGTGATGTCGCAGGCAAAGAAATCAATTGATGGCTACCCGCTAGAATTAGCGTCTCTAGCCCAGGCTTTCTAGACTCACCTTTAGCAACACCGACAAGTAAAGGTGTTTTCACTTTATCTACGCCGGCAAAGAACTCTTCTGCTTTAGACAACTGCCCTTTACCACCATCGATAAAGATAATATCAGGCATCTTTTCTTCACTTGTCACCTTGCTATAGCGTTTATCTAACGCAAAGGCCATAGCGGCATAATCATCACCGGGTGTAATGCCATGCACATTGTAACGTCGGTAATCACTTTTTAACGGCCCTTCTTGGTCAAAAACCACATTAGACGCCACAGTTTGCTGCCCCATGGTATGGCTAATATCAAAACACTCAATACGAGAAATGCCATTAGTTAATTCAAACACCTCATTTAATGCCGAAAATCTCGCTTGCATGGACTCCTTATGGCTATTCTTGGTCATCAATGCAGTTTGGGCATTGGTACAAGCTAATTTAATATATTGCGCACGCTCAGTACGAACATTATGAGAGATTTTAACCTCATGCTCTGCCTGGGCACTCATCACCTCGAGAATATCGTCTATATGTTCTATTGCTTGGGGAATAATAATTTCTTTTGGTATTGCCCCTGCGTTCATTTCATTACCAACATAATGCTGAGTAATAAAAGCCGCCAATATTTCACCATCGCTGGTTTCAGCTGGTACAATAGGAAAATAGCTTTTACTGCCAAGAATTTTTTGTTCTCGTACAAACAATAAATGAATACAAGCTTGCGATTTATGTCGATACAAACCGATAATATCCATTTCAGCGGCACTACCGCTGACAAATTGTTGTTGCTGTACTTTTCTTAGCGTTACAATTTGGTCGCGATATTTTGCCGCATGCTCAAAGTTTAATTCCTTGCTTGCGACATCCATTTTTTCAACTAAATAGTCAATAACCGCCGAGCTTTTACCTTTAAGAAATAGCTTCGCAAGTTGAACTTGTTGCTGGTAATCGTCTAGCGATATTTTATCTACACAAGGTGCTGAACATCGGCCTAATTGATGCTGCAAGCATGGGCGACTGCGCGCACGATAATAACTATCTTCACATTGTCGCAGCGGAAAAAGCTTCTGCATTAAGCGCAAGCTTTCCCAAACTGCGCCTACCGTTGGATAAGGTCCGAAATAATCACCTTTTATTTTTTTACCACCACGATGCAGCCCAAGTTTTGGATGTTTATGATCGGTGATCAATAAGTAAGGATATGATTTATCATCTCGCAGTAAAATATTGTATTTAGGCTGGTATTTCTTAATATAGTTATTTTCGAGGATCAGTGCTTCGCCCTCGGTATGTGTGACCGTAACGTCAATTGCCGCTATTTGTTTAACAAGTGCGCGAGTTTTATTACTGCCAACATCTTTTCGAAAATAGCTTGCGAGACGTTTTTTCAGTTGTTTAGCTTTGCCGACATATATTACTGTTTGGGTACTATCGTACATACGATAGACCCCGGCTTGTTCAGATACGGCAGCTAGAAAGGCTTTATGATCAAATGCTAATACTTCATTTGATGGGAGATCTTCAGACAATGCTATAAGACTTCGGTTTTCAACATTCCGTGGCGAATAGCCAAATGCGTTAACTCAACATCATTACCAACATTAAGTTTTTCAAACATTCGGTAACGGTAACTGTTAATAGTTTTAGTACTCAATACTAATTGCTCTGAAATATCGGGGACTTTCTCACCACGCGTTATCATCAGCATGATTTGTAATTCACGCTCAGAAAGGCTACTGAATGGGTTTTCATCAGCAGATTTAAATTGACTTAAGGCCATCTGTTGAGCAATTTCAGGGGTAATGTAACGTTGACCGCTATTTACTGCACGTATGGCGTTGATCATTTCATCTGGACCAGCACCTTTAGTCAGGTAACCTGCAGCGCCAATTTGCATTACTTTCGTTGGAATTGGGTCTTCACTGTATACCGTAAGTACAATGACTTTAACATCAGGTGCATAGCGAATAATTTTCTTTGTGGCTTCTAAGCCACCAATGCCAGGCATGTTCATGTCCATTAGCACAACATTAGGTTCAGTTTTTCGACAAAACTGTACAGCTTCTTCGCCCGTTTTAGCTTCACCAATAACCTTAAGCCCTTTTACTTCGTCTAGGATTTTTCGTATTCCAGTACGAACTAACTCATGGTCATCAACTAACAAAACATTTATCAACGTAAAATACCTTATATTTACTTAAGAAACAGCGCAATATTTAGCAAAAAGAATATAGCTAATTGCACTTTAACACAATCTAATTTGCGCTTTTTATCTATTTAAGTTACTTATCAAACTTAAAATTGTTTATTACTATAGTTCGTTCTTATTTAACCAGCTATTTAACAAGCCAATTTGACCATTTTTATAGGCAGCGTATGTTAGTCGAACGGCATTACTCAAAATAATACTATCATTCCACTTTGTTTGCTCGGCAATTAATTCGTAGCATTTCTGTGCTTCCGGCGACAAGTAACCACGCATTTCTTTTTTACCGCGATCTTTTTGTCGTTCTCGGTAACGCTTTTGCTTCTCTGCATTGGTTAATGCTTTCTTTTTTATATTCATCAATATCTTACCTTTTAAAAACTGAATAACCATACAGTTATGCTGAGTCGATTCTGACAAAATATAGAGCCTTTGTTAAGTGAAAGCTGTATTTATTTAACTGTTCGGAGTTGTTTAGCGTACAACTGTTCGCTAAAGTAACGTTTTTAAAATTCTCAATAGATGTAAGTGACCCCATGGAACAACAAAATTCGTTCTCGAAAGAAGACCTAGTAAAAGCAGGTACTGGTGAAATGTTTGGTGCTGGTAACAGCCAATTGCCTTCTGACAACATGTTAATGATGGACAGAATTGTTAGTATTACTGACGATGGCGGCGAACATGGTAAAGGTGAAATCATCGCTGAATTAGATATTAATCCAGATTTATGGTTCTTCGACTGTCACTTTAAGGGTGATCCTGTAATGCCTGGTTGTCTTGGTTTAGATGCTATGTGGCAATTAACTGGCTTTTTCTTGGCATGGTCAGGTGGCCCAGGCCATGGTCGCGCACTAGGTGTGGGCGAAGTTAAATTTACGGGGCAAATTTTGCCAACAGCAAAAAAAGTTACCTACAAAATCACCTTAAAGCGCGTTATTAAGCGTAAATTATTTATGGGTATCGCTGACGGTACAGTTTCTGTTGACGGTCGTGTAATTTACACCGCAACAGACTTAAAAGTTGGTTTGTTCACTGATACTACTAAGTTTTAATCACTAGCTGATTTAGCCTTACTTTATGAAAAACTACTTGAGTGGAAGTTAAGTCAAAGTGTTGGACTTAAATTATCAAAGCTTCTGAATTTATTCAGAAGCTTTTTTTGTGCCAAACTTAGGCACACTTACCAATAGCTCTCCTTTTAAAGATTAGCTGTAGCTGACATAACAAATTGGTTTAACTCACATTCACTTGCCTGTCACTTTATCGAGAAAATTTCAAATTCAACTCATATACTAGCTATAAAAGGACTCCGATTAATTGTTAAAAGTTAGGTCAAACAAGCCGCCACTAAAAATTACAATCAAGCTGTAACTGACCTAGCAACAGAGAGCAAATAAGGTTCTTTTTTGTTCCCTTACGTAAACTATACATTGCCAACTTATTACAAATTTGTAACAATTTGAAAAAAGGAATTATCCTTAGGTGATAATAAGTTAGCTTAAGAGATAGTAAAATAATAATATCGGAGTGGTAAATTGACGTTAAATAATTGTAGCTTACCTGTTTTAGCTACCGCCCTCATACTAGCAATGCAGCCAAGTATGGCGGAAGATAATAGAGTTAAACTTGCTCAGCTTGATATTCCTCATGTAAAACAAAGCATTAATGTTGATGGCGAATTAAAGGAAGCGATGTGGCAACAAGCGCTCAACGTTCCTCTTGATATTGTTAATAACCCTTGGAATAACAAACCTAGCCCCGTTAAAACTATGGTAAAAGTGGTCGAAAATGGTGAGTTTCTTTACATTTCCTTTATCGCGCAAGACCCAAACCCTGAACTTATTCAGGGCTTTTTAGGTGACCGTGATAGCCGCTGGGGCGATGATTTAGTCGGTTTTAAGCTCGATACCTACAACAACCGTCGATTAAATTACGAGTTTTTTGTTAACCCCTACGGTGTACAACACGACAGTATTGCCAATGAAATGACAGGTAATTCAGATTCTGCATGGGATGGTATTTGGGAGTCTGCTGGTAAGGTTACCAAATCTGGTTTCCAAGTAGAAATGGCAATTCCCTATCACATACTAAATTTTGACGACAATAATGACGTAAAAACATGGGCGATGGAACTTGTACGATTGTACCCACGTGATGCGCGTTTACGTATATCACATATAGAGCTTGACCGAGACAACCCTTGCTGGCTATGTCAAATGCCAGAAATCACTGGCTTTAAAGAAGCTAAAGCTAGCAAAAACTTAATGCTGACGCCGACACTTGTCGCTAGTAGAAATGAGAGCCGACAATTTAAAGATATTCACGGTAAACTATTATCACCTGTGCCTGACTGGAAAGGCAAAAATGACTTCGATGCAGGTCTTGATCTTCGTTGGGGCATAAATGCAAATACATTATTGAACGTAACGGTAAACCCTGACTTTTCTAATGTCGAATCAGATGCTGGTCAATTAAGCGTAAATAAAACATTTTCATTGTTTTATGATGAAAAACGTCAATTCTTTGTTGAAAATTCTGAGTATTTTTCCAGTAACTTTGACTTAGTTTATACGCGAAATATTGCTGACCCAGAATACGGTGCCAAACTTACTGGCACTCAAGGTGATCACAGTTACGGTGCGTTCATGACTAATGATACGCAAACCAATATCATATTGCCGGGCAATACTGGCTCTAGATTAATTTCTTTACAAGAAGAAAGTGAGTCAGGTGCGATAAAATATCGTTATGATGTCAACGAAGACCTATCTTTTGGTGTAATTAGTACACTACGACAGACTGATAATTATCATAACTATGTTTCAGGCATTGATTCTAAATTTCGTTTAAACGATTCCAACTCTTTCCAAGCACAAGTACTTTTTTCTGATACCCAAGATTCAGCAAATATGACCTTAAGTGGTAACAAAGAAGAGTTTACCGATCAGGCATTTAAAATTGAATATGAACACGAGTCTGAATACTGGGAAGTTGATGCCCAACACCAAGAAATTGGTGAAAGCTTTCGTGCTGATTTAGGCTTTATGCCTCGCGCTGATTATCAAAAAAGTAAAGTATTGGTTAATCGACTATTTTATGGCGAGCCAGAAAACATTTGGCAAGAAATGAAGTTTGCCGGCCAATGGCAAATTCTACACAATGAAAATGGCGAGTTATTAGAGCGTTCAGTTTCCAGTAGTTTTAACATTGATGGGCCTATGCTCTCTTTTGTAGATGTCATGATTGTTGCAGCAGACAAAGTTGGCCTTCGAAGATATGAGCTAGACGATAATTTGCCTTTTGATAATAGTATTGATGGCAACACCAAGCGCTTTCAAGAAAACCAAATAGTAATATATGGTACGATTCAGCCGACACCGCAATTATCGACTGAACTTGAGTTGACCATTGGTGATAAAATTGACTATCGAAACAATAGATTAGGTGAAACGACAACTGTTTATGGCAATATTAGCTACAACGTGAATAAACATTTGGAGTTTGAATTCTCACACACTTACAGTGATTTAGAAGCAGAAAGTGCTAAAGTTGCCACCGAAAATTTGACAGAGTTGCGCGTTTCATATCAATTTAATATTAATAGCTATCTTAAGTTTAACGTGATTTATACGGATATTGATTATAACTTAGAAAACAATGTTGCAGCAGGTTCGAAAAAAGATAATCAACTGTCCACACAACTTATCTATGCTTATAAATTGAACCCTCAAACAGTTTTCTACCTCGGTTACTCTGATAGTAGCTACCAAGACGATGTATTGAAAAGTTTGGAACGTAATCAACGCACAGTTTATAGCAAGATTAGTTATGCGTGGCTACCTTAGCGTTTACATAGCAAGATATGCATGCCTATAAAGTAATGGCTTAAATTACCCTTAATGTAGATTTAAAAAGCGAACAGTAAAAACGCTAAAGCAATGATAAAGTAAAATTAACTGCTCTAGCTGTTTTTATTGGACAAGCAATATCGTCTAGGTAAATGGTTACTTCAAGGAAAGAAAACAATGCCAAATATAAATGTTTTAGCGTTTAAGTTACTAACGACATTCACGCTGATATTCTTAACATTTAGTCAAGCCTATAGCCGTGAACTCGTTATATTCAGTTCGGACGCCCCTCCTCATATGATTGCCGCAAATAGTAGTGGTATTGATATAGACATTGTAAAAACAATTTTAACGGAGATGGGCCATAACATCAGTATTGAGTTTTCACCTCTAAAACGTGCTATGGAACAAGTGAAGAAAAAGGAGGCTGATGTTTTTTTACCTACTTTCTTTCAAGAAGACAACGATAACGTTTTTATCTCTAACACTTTCATCCAATATCGCCCGATGATTTTTTCACTAAAGAAAAGTCGCTTAACCATTAACAGTTTTACTGATTTAAAAGGATTGCGCATTGTCAGTTTTCAAGGTGCTACAGGGTATTTCGGTGAAGCGTTTCATCAAGCAACAAAACAAGCTAATTACACCGAACTACATGATATGTCGAAATTTCCAAGCATGTTATTAATGGAGCGATATGATGCGATTGTACTAGACTATTACATTTTCTATTATTTTCTAAAGATGCACCAAGAACAAAGTGAGCTTGCAGGCAACAGCTTGTTTCCATTGGTCGATAACTATTCTTCACTCATTAAGCGACATGACTTAATACCAGAAGTTAATGCTTATGTTGGCTTTCATGATAAAACACTACGAGACAATTTTAATGTTAAGCTCAAAGCGTTTATTGAAGCTAACCGCCAGAATAAAATTATCGAAAAATATATTGGTACAATTAGCAGTCGAATATTTGCGTTAAACACTCAATATCGCAGCGCAACTTAGCGTAAAGAAGTGTCACTAGCTTGCCAACCTAATTGGTATCGCTAATTTTCCACAGCCCTAATTATGGAGTTCACTATTTCAACGCTCTTTACCGCTGATTACCGCTAATTTCATCTTTAGTCATTTGCTCACGTGCAGCTTCTGTGTCATTGATAACAATGGTTGCCGATATTTTATCGTGAATTGCTTGACGGTTAGGATCCCAATAAATTTGAGCAAAACCTAACAACCCTGTAGCGATACCCGCGCCATAACCACCATACCGACCAAAACTATCCCATACTGATAGCGGCGTGCCATCAAGTTGTAAGACTCTTATACGGAATAGTTTCTTACCAGGAGTTTGGCCATGCCAAATAGCAGTAAACATAGTAAAGTAAAATGCTGCCCAACCAAAACCTATCCCTAGATCTTCTATTAAACCTTGTAACCAAGCAAAGCCTTTGTATACGGGTGAAGGGCCTTCGCTACTTTCCGTTTGTTTATTTAACGCAGATAAGGTTTCATTATCACCTTTCACCGTTGGCTCAATAGGCTCCACATTTTCTTTATTTGGCAACTCATTCGAATGTTCATTAACTTCATATTTTTCAGCAAGTTGTTGTAATGCTAAAACTAATTTAGCATTTTCCTCAACACTTAAAACCTCTCTGTTTGAGATGTTTTTAAGCAAACTATCAATAAACTGTTCCGATTCTTTTATCGTTGGTACTTGTTCCTTATGAGCACTATATAAGTCCATAAGTAGCTGTTGCCAACAATCATAGCCAGTACAATCACTTTGCGATATGGCAAAGGATGAAGCTACAGTTAGTCCTGCTTTGACTAAGCTGCTACTGGTATCTTCTCTTTGTTTATCGTTACCATCATCATTCTGCAGAGGTTGGCTCTGTCCTGCCTGTTCAACATTGTTAGTAAACTCATCCATTTTTGAAAAAACATCAGGTAAAGTATCAGCTAAAACAACAAAAACAATGAAGGTGCCAATTACTCTCAGCCCAGTTTTTCTTATGCCTGGTTTTTTACCAAATTTAACCGCTCGCTTTTTACTGCCTAAACGGAATAACGTAATAGCAACTAATATGGCGAGTAATTCACCGGGTGTATCACTAAGAATTGCAATAAAAAATAAATCAATAAGTAAGGCAGCCCCACGTCGCCAAGGTACAGCTAACTCTATGCCTAGCAGTGATTGATCTATTTTAAAGGCAAAAGGCGTTAATATTTCACGGGTTTCTTCTGGCGACATATTGCTAGCTTTAGCTTTCATCCTTGCCAATAAAGACATGTTATTAGGCCTATTCACAGAGTTTTCTGATCCGACTTCACCATTTAACTTATCTGTCACCACAACTCCTTTTTATGCCTAACCAATGTCAAAACTATTTTGATAAAATTAACAATATCAACCATCTGCTCTCACTTCAATTGCTTTAATAAAAGCTAGTTTTTTCAAAATATCCGGCGGTATCCGGTATTCCTATAGGCTTTTAATATTAAATAGTTGGGTATTTATTCCTTTTTGGCATATAAGATATCTAAATATCACTTCTTTTTCTGCCATAAAGCGTTAACCTTATTACAAAGAGTTAGCTAAACTGAAATAATCTTAATTAACTCGTTCAAACAATAATTAATAATTCAGTATTAAAAATACGATTAATGCTGATGAAAACAGGACCAAACATGTCGACAATATTTGAAGATAACTCCACTGCTATTGGTAATACTCCACTAGTAAAGCTAAATCGCATAATCAATGGCGATAATGGCACAAATATCTATGCAAAAATAGAAGCTCGCAACCCTAGTTTTAGTGTTAAATGTCGTATTGGCGCCAATATGATTTGGGATGCTGAAAAGAAAGGCCTATTAACTGCCGGTAAGTCTATTGTAGAGCCAACCAGCGGTAACACAGGCATTGCGCTAGCATTTGTTGCAGCAGCCCGTGGTTATGACATTACCTTAACTATGCCAAGCACCATGAGTTTAGAGCGCAGAAAGCTATTAATTGCTTTAGGCGCAAAATTGGTCCTTACTGACGGCGCTAAAGGTATGGGCGGCGCAATCGCTAAAGCGCAAGAGATTAAAGATGCCGATCCTGACAATGTTGTGCTTTTAGGACAATTTGATAACCCTGCCAATCCAGAAATTCATGAAAAAACTACCGGCCCAGAGATTTGGCAAGACACTAAAGGCAATGTTGACTTTTTTGTTGCTGGTGTAGGCACTGGTGGTACGATTACAGGTACCAGTCGTTATTTAAAAAGTGTTGCTGAACAAAAAATCACCTCGGTTGCTGTTGAGCCAACTGACTCACCAGTTATTACTCAAGCAATGGCAGGCGAAGCATTAAAGCCTGGTCCTCATAAAATTCAAGGTATTGGCGCCGGTTTCATTCCTGGTAACTTAGACTTATCTATTATTGATGCGGTTGAACAAGTTTCAAATGATGATGCTATGGCCATGACTCATCGCTTAATGAAAGAAGAAGGTATTCTTGCTGGAATTTCATCAGGTGCTGCAGTTGTTGCTGCGAAGCGTATTGCTGAAAGACCGGAAAACAAAGGTAAGAATATTGTTGTCATTCTACCTAGTTCCGCAGAACGTTACCTTTCAAGCGCATTATTTTCTGACTCATTCACTGATGAAGAGCTTGTGCAATAGTCAGCAGCGCGCCTAAATATGGTGTGTTAATTTATTAAGTTCACTTTAGCTGATTATAAAAGACGTGGTTTGTTACAAACCACGTCTTTTTCTTTTTTAAAATACTAGGTATCACAACAACAATTACGCTAATATGTGATTAATTCCACGTAGATACCTATATTTTATGAATTATTTAAAAATTATTTCTCTAAGCTTTGCGCTATTACTTTTCGGTTGTGGCGAGCCTGACAAAGATACTATTAGCAATGTTGACAACCCTGAAGTCGTTGCTATTGAGTTTTTTAACGCCTTGTATAACGAAAAAAACATTAAGAAAGCAGCCTCAGTATGTAGTCCACAATTATCTAGAATCATCCTGCATTACAAGTCAACTAAAGCTGTTGCCCGTCATTTATTTAATATGTCGTATGATAAGGTAGAAGCGAGTCCAGATGACAGCGGAGTAAAAGTAAGAGAACAATTTAAAGATGCCGCAGTGATCACTATTTATTTCGACGGTCACTATAATGATGAACACATTAAAGACGTTAAACGTTTATCACTAATTCAAATTGATAATAAATGGGTTATCGATAAAATTTTAAAAGACCCATTTTAAAGCTAGCTGTACAATAAAATAACAAGGCGCCTTAACAGCGCCTTTTTTGATTTTTATAGCGTGTTAGAAGCCTAATGCAACACCTTCACGGCGTTGATCTGCACCACCGCGTAAACCTTTGCTTGTGACTTCAATCGCTTGAATACCACTGTTTAAATCACGTATAAGGACTTTATGACCTTTTGCTTCAAGCTCAGCTTTAATCATCACTAAGCTGGTACCTTTTTCTAAAGTCGTCACTTTATTGCGGTTGGTTAATCGCGGTAAGTTGATTGCTGCTTGCGGGTCCAATTGCCAATCAAGCATTGCAATCATTGTTTGTGCGACATAATTAATAATACGACTTCCACCTGGTGAGCCTAGTACAAGCTTAAGCGACTTATCTTGATTAAACACCATCATAGGCGCCATTGAACTTCGTGGTCTTTTACCAGGCTCTAAACGGTTAGCAACCCAATGGCCATTTCTTTTAGGCGATAACGAAAAGTCGGTTAGCTGGTTATTGAGAATAAATCCTTCAACCATTACTGCCGAGCCAAAGCCCATTTCAACACTCGTCGTCATTGAAATAGCATTTCCATCTTGGTCAACAATTGAAATATGACTAGTTGATGGCAATTCAAATGCATTATCTTCAGCTTGAGCAAGCGCACCTTGTGGACTGCCCGCTTGAGCATTGCCCATATCTTTATCAGCATTAATTAGCATCGCACGCTCAGCCATGTATGGCTTTGAAACCAAGCCTTGGGTCGGTACAGACACAAAACTGCTGTCGGCAATATAATGATTACGATCGGCAAATGCTAAACGAGAGCTTTGGGTAAATAAGTGAGCAAACTCAGCATTCGCCATTGATAACTTAGCAATATCAAATTTTTCTAACTGACCTAATATTTGAATGACGGCTACACCACCTGAGCTTGGTGGCGCCATGCCACAAACCTTAAATTCTCGATAAGGTCCGCAGACAGCAGGCAATTCTTTTGCTTGATAGTTTTTCATATCAGCTAAAGTTAAGCGGCCAGGTGCAATAGTTGAGTTTTGCACAGCATTAACTATTTTTTTTGCAATCCAGCCTTGATAAAAAGCACTAACGCCGTCTTTTGCCAAACTGCGATAAACATTAGCTAATTTAGTGTTTTTTAAGCGCTGCCCGGCTTTTATTGCTTTACCGTTCGGAAAGAAATAATTTTTAATGGTCGCTAGCTTAGTAATGCCAGGGTTAAATTCCATGGCCACTAATTTTTCTAATCGTGGGGAAACAATAAAACCATCTTCTGCCAAGGCAATTGCGTCTTTAAACAACACTGCCCATGGCAATTTACCATATTTATCATGAGCCTTTTTAAGACCCGCTAATACCCCTGGTACGCCGACAGAATGTCCACCTACAACGGCTTTTATCCAAGGCATAGTTCGGCCATTTTTATCTAAAAACATATCGGTTGTCGCTGACGCTGGTGCAGTTTCCCTGCCATCAAAGGTCGTTAGTAGTTGAGATTTTTTATCCCAATGCAACATAAAGGCGCCACCACCTATACCTGAAGATTGCGGCTCTACTAAAGTTAATACTAGTTGCACAGCTATAGCTGCATCAACTGCGCTACCACCTTGCTTAAGAATGTTAAAACCAGCTTTACTGGCATAAGGGTTTGCGGCTGCCACCATAGCTTGCTCAGCGTAAACCGTTTGTTTTTCGATAACCCCCGTAGCAGCTTCAGGTTCACGGTCTTCACGCTTTTTATCTGGCTCGGAAAAAGCCATCAAGCTTGTCGAGATAAGCAATACGGATAATAGCCCTTTGGCGGCTGAATTTGGCATGAGGTTCCTTAATTAACAATTACTGTTTGAATAACTCATCAATACATTAGCACTTACTAATATACATTTAAACAACAAGTTTTCTTAGGGTGTCTTTAGAAAAGTCTCATTTCGTTTATTAAACGATTGCTGAAACTGATTAAATTTTACAAAGTTACTTAATAGCGGCTGATATTTCTTTTGATCATTTTCAAGTCGAGCTAAGGCATGACAGCATGCCTCTAATGATGATAAAGCATTATCTTTTTTTGTTTTACGAATGTTATAAAAGCTTTCAATACCCTCAGGTAAAATAAGATGTTTAATATCATACAAGCTTGGGTTTAGCATAAACATTCGGTAAGATTTTTTCCAAGTACCATCGAGTATAACAATGCACTTAATGGTATTAGGGCCTATCAGCGACTCACATTCAAAAGAACCAGATGCTTGTTGAGCAGTAAAATCAATTACCTGTGCGGCTTCACTTGGGTATAACAATGCTATTTGGTTACCATAGTGGCTTAGCAGTGTATTTAAACTGTCATTGTCATCAAAGGATTCGCCAATAATAACCTGACAATTTTCTAACGATTGCTGTAATAAGGCCACAGTGCCCTTACTTTGTTTCACTTCACTGGGGTGCTGTAAAACAACAACATGAATGTGATTGTCAGTTTTAACTGCGAAAGCGCATATACATGCTTTTTCAGGTCGATGGCATTGTGAGCAAAGTATTCTAGACATTGTTGGCTAATTGAAAATGATAATTATGCTAAGTTTACGTAACTTTAATAACGAGTTTAAGTAATTTCTGACATTACTATCCGTTTGTATCATTTTCATGCAAGGAGTTTATTTCTTAAAACACTAAGTCATAAAAGTTGAAGTAATCACACGAAAAATCGTATAAATATCATTCACTCAAGTGCATTCTCATCAACCACTGTTCCTAAAGTTAATACCAACTGCTAGAGTGGCCTACATTACTACATGCCTATAGCGAAAAATAAAACTTAATATGCTACAAATTAAATCGTTGCCAACGCAAATCACTCATATTTTAAGCCCGTTAATTGTGCTCGCTTTCGCTTTTATTGCTTTTACATTTGATGAAAAGTTGTCTGATTATCTTATTTATAATAGAGACTTAGTGTCACAAGGTGAGTATTGGCGTTTAATTTCAGGACACTTCCTGCACACCAATGGCAACCATTTTATGCTGAACGCTGCTGCCGTTGTTCTGCTTTGGGCGTTACATGGTCAGTACTACAATCATAAAAACTACCTGATAATTTTTCTTACCAGTGCCATGGTTTGTGGCCTTGGTATTCATTATTACTCGTTAGATATTTCGTTGTATGTCGGATTATCTGGCGTGCTGCATGGCTTTTTTGTTTGGGGTGCTTTAATGGATATAAAGCATCAAGAAAAAACCGGTTATCTCCTGCTCATTGGCGTTGTATTAAAAATTGCTCATGAGCAATTCTATGGCGCTAGCGCTGATGTTGAATCATTTATTGAATCAAGTGTTGCCACCGATGCTCATTTGTTTGGTGCTATCGGTGGCTTATTGGCATTTCTTATTTGTTACATTATCGATAAGAAAAAAATTCATTAACTTTATTATTCGTCTGTTTGCTTATAAGAATATAGCTTATCTAATGCTACCGATAAGCCATTGTCTTGAATAATGCGAACATGACGGCGCTCTAATTTTCTTGCATGTTTAACGCCACACGAATGCGCTAACAAGCCAACACCGTATTGAATGTATTTATGGTAATTTGCCACGCGCTCAGCTTTATCTGTAGGGTCTAAACCTTGCTGTAGTTTAAGATTGTGCGTTGTTATACCCGTCGGACAAGTGTCCTTATTACATTGTAGCGCTTGAATACAGCCCAAAGAAAACATAAAGCCTCTGGCAGAATTAACCGCATCAGCGCCAACGGCCAGTGCCCAAGCTACTTTTGATGGAGTAATAAGCTTACCTGCACAGATCACACGAATACGATCACGTAAACCATATTCAACTAGCAAGTTAACTACTAACGGTAGGCTTTCTTTCAACGGTAAACCGACATAATCCATCAAAGGTTGTGGTGCTGCTCCTGTGCCGCCATCAGCACTATCAATAGTGATGAAGTCAGGTGCAAACTCAATGCCTTGCAAATTAATTTCTTCAAGTAATTCTTTTAACCATAACGATTCGCCAATCACCGCTTTAAAACCTACAGGCTTGCCAGTAATATCCCTAACGTGATTAACCATCGTTAAGATATCTTTTACTGATTTAATTTCTGGATGTGCATTGGGGCTAATTGAATCTTTGCCTTGCTCGATGCCGCGTATTTGCGCTATTTCTGCCGTAACTTTCTTACCAGGTAAAATTCCGCCCTTTCCTGGCTTTGCTCCTTGGCTCATCTTAATTTCAAACATTTTTATTTGCGGTTTTTCGGCCATTTCGACTAACTTTTTATCGCATAGTTTTCCATTTCGGTCACTAACACCATATTTTGCTGTACCGATTTGATAAATAATATCTGCGCCACTGGCTAAGTGATGCTCACTTACGCCCCCCTCTCCTGTATTCATCCAACAGCCAGCTTTTGCAGCACCATTTGCCAATGCTTTTACAGCCGGTGCCGATAAAGCGCCAAAACTCATCGCTGAAATATTAAATAATGAATCTGTACTGTAAGGGTTTCGACAACCTTTACCAAAAGTAATTGTACTCGGTGGCACCGCATCTTCTTCTAAAGTCGGGAAAGCACAATTCATAAACATGATGGTGCCCGTGGGCTCAAGGTTTCTAGTTGACCCAAAGGCAATGGTTCTATCTACATTTTTTGCTGCTCGATAAACCCAGCTGCGCTCTGCACGATTAAACGGAAGTTCTTCTCTGTCCATAGCGAAAAAATATTGACGGAAAAACTCGCCCTGTTTTTCAAATATATACCGGAAACGACCAATGACCGGGTAGTTTCGTCGAATAGCTTGCTTATTCTGCGTGCGATCAACAATGTACATATAAATAATAGCGAAAACGCCAAGTCCAAAAAGAAAAATGAAAAACGCAGAGAGTGTTTCTAAATAGCCAAGCATGTTGTCCATGTTTACTCCGTTGGTGCTATCGCTTTAATATGAATTATAAATAAATGACCCGATACTAAGGTTTTAATTTCACAGCCGTAAATTTTTAGCTAGCTCCACACCAAAGTACAGGAAGTATTAATACATTCATATAGCAATAATATTTGAGTTGTATATGATAAAGTTAAAGATTAAAAAACAACCAAACCAGTTGATAATTGCATGTAGTCTAAACTACAAGATTAAGTTGAAAAAAGGATACTTAAGTGCGCGTCTATAAAAATAACAGCGTTACTAAATTTAAGGCAAAAAAAATTATTGGAGCTATGCTCGCTCTTTTTTTGTTGACACCTTCATCCATCAACGCTGAAAACACCTCCAACCCCGTCATACACATTGTGACTGAGCATTTACCACCTTATCAAATCATTTCAGAAAACAAACCTATCTTGGGTTTTGCTGTCGATATAATTAAAGAAACAATGGCGCGCAGCCATTTCGCATACTCCTTAAAAAGTTATCCATGGGTGCGCTCTTATAAATTAGCGCAATTAAAAGCCAACCACTGTATTTTCTCTATTGCTAGGTTGAAATCACGCGAGCACCTTTTCAAATGGGTAGGTCCTATCTCTCAAATAAACAATACTGCGATGTGGGCACAAAAAGGCAAAAACATTACCCTTAATAATATTGAAGATGCTAAAAATTACACTATTGCGGTTAACCGTGATGATATTGCCCATACAGGCCTATTAGAGCGCGGTTTTAATGAAAATGAGCATTTATATGTATTAGATGACGCAAAGTCTTTAGTCAATGTGCTATTAACACGCCCAGAAATTGACTTAATTGTTGCTGATGACACCACCATTAGCTTTCGTGCCGAACTGGTAGGAGCAAATATAAATGAATTAGAGCGCGTGTTTGAAATTCAAGACTTACCTCTAAACTTCTTTTTTGCTTGTAGTAAAAAGACACCCGATGAGACTGTTTCTTACTTGGCTAAACAATTACAAAGTATTCACCAAGATAATACTTACGATACAATTTGGCAAAAATGGCGCAGTAAACTCACTAGTGCAAAATAACCAAAAATTCACTCCTAACATGTTAAGAACAAGCCCCAATGAGTTATGCTTTCAATTAAAAATTTCATCTGATTCACCAAAGAAACTTAGCAAGTAAAAAACTACTAGGTGTCACTTCTGAGTACAGAAACGTTAATACATAAACTTTATATATTGTACCTATAAGATCGAGCTGGGAAAGTATTGCAATTAGGTTGAACATGCATATGGTTTCATATGCTCAGATGCTCAGATGCTCAGATGCTGACATAAAATAAAGGCTTCTAAGAAAACTTAGAAGCCTTTATTGATAATTAGATTGTCATTTAGCCAACTTTTTTGCTTAACTGATTGGCTCTTAGGCTTAGGGAGTTGTTGCTTTTATTTTTTTATTCATCATCTTGTTGAATAGCTAACACTAACAGCTAAACGCCTTAAAAGTATATTCAACAATAAAACAAATTAGTTTAATAAAATAGCGTCAACAGTGCCTTGTGCTAAAGGATGGTAACCAGGGCGTGCTTTCTCATAAACGCCTTGTGCCCATTGCTTTCCTTTAGCTGATTTAGCTAATTCTTTATATAAAGGAACAATAAGTTTACGACGACCAATCGACTCTAAGTAGTCTGCCATCGCAGGATACACCACGTCATAGCCAGAACGTAATGCTAACAAATACCAAGCATGTGCTACTTCAGCATTCGTGCTTTTAGTTAAGTTATATGCGTTATCTAAACTTTCCATACGTTGCTCAGAAATATCTAATGGTAAGTTATTAATAAAGTGCAACCATTCATGTAATGTCCAATTTTTAGTTGGCATTTGTGCCAATTCAAGCTGACCGCTAGTCCACTTAGTAATATAATCATCAACAATAACAAAGGCATCTGAAGTAGGTTTAGGAGTATAGCTTGGTAAACCTTGTTCGTAAATCCATTCGTTAACTTCAGCATCGCTAACAATACCTGCATATTTGTCAGTTAAATTAGCTTTTAGGTATTTAACAAAGTTTTTAGTGCCTAAGCTTTCGAACGCATGATCATCAAAATATTGCATGATAAAAGTATCAAATTTTGCACGACCAAACTTTTCTTCTAAGTAAACTAAAAACAACTGACCTTTAGTGTAAGGTACACCTGAAAATGCATCATCTGGATCACGTCCATTCAAATCAATAAACAGTTGTGTATCACCTGGTGGTAATTCAGCAATTTCATAATTTAAATTTTGAGCATCAAGTGCGCGCTCCATTACCGCACGATCAGCACCAAATACGGCTTCCATAATACGGTTTTCAACATAGCTGGTAAAACCTTCGTTTAACCATAGATCATGCCAGCTTTCATTTGTTACTAAGTTACCTGACCATGAATGCGCAAGTTCATGGGCAATTAAGTTAACTAAACTTTTATCACCCGCAACAACGGTTGGTGTAATAAATGATAATCTTGGGTTTTCCATGCCGCCAAACGGGAAGCTTGGTGGTAAAATTAGCAAGTCGTAACGACCCCAGCGATATGCACCGAAAAGTTTTTCAGTTTCATCAATCATTTTTTGCGTGTCATCAAACTCGGCAACAGCGCGATCTAAGATATAGTGTTCAGCGTAGATACCCGTTTGCTTACTCATTGCTTTAAACTCTAAATCACCAACACCAATGGCAATTAAATATGCAGGAATAGCTTGAGGCATTGAGAAAGAATAGTCACCATCACGTGCGGTGTCAGGCTCATTATTCGCACTCATTACTGCTAATAAATCATCACTCGTTGTAATACGGGCATTATACGTCATACGAACACTTGGAGTGTCCTGAATTGGGATCCACGAGCGAGCATGAATAGCCTGACTTTGACTGAACATAAACGGTTTTTCTTTACCTGCAGTTTGCTCAGGAGACAACCACTGTAGGCCTGAAGCTTGCGGTAATGAATTATAATAAATTCTTAGTTTTGGCGTTTGGAATGAAGTTTTAACGGTAAGCTTTGCCCCCATAACATCATCACGTTTACCTAAAGTAAACGCTACGTTGCGCCATTGGCCGTTAGCCGATTTTGCCATCACACGATGAACTTCTAAATCACGAGTATCCAAATATACGTTAGCAACATCATTGCTAAGCCAATTTAAGCTTAACTCTGCAAAACCTTTTAATGATTTTTCTTCAAAATCAACGGCTAAATCCAAATACAGGTGATTCACTTTAACCTGATCATAGTTGGCATAAGTTAACGCATCATTTACTTGCGCCATAGCTAATTGGGCCCAAGCTAGCTGTGCAACACAGCAAATGGTGGCGACAAGACGAATAAAAATTTTCATAAATTGTATCCAAAACTAAAGAGGCCTGTAGATTACAGGTAATCTACAGGCCTCTTCAAGTACTAATTATGGCTTAAATGACTAAGGTTGTTCCATTCGAATAACTACTCGACGGTTTTTACTACGGCCAATGATAGTTTGGTTCGATGCTACGTGGCGCTTTTCACCATAACCATTCGCATCAATTCGACTAGCATCAATGCCACTACTAACAATCAAGTCTTTCACCTTATTTGCTCGGCGTTGCGACATTTTCAAGTTGGTATTCCGGCCACCGTAACTATCAGAATAACCATCAACTAATACTAGATCTAATTCAGGATCGAGCGACAAATACTCAACAATCATATTCATTCGCTTTTGTGACGATTTAGTTAACTTGTCTGAGCCAAATTGATAATTAAGTACCGTATATGAAATATCATCGAAACTAAAATTTAATAAATTTCCTACACAGCCAACAAAGTCTTGATATGCTTTTTGAAAACGGGCGGTTGATAGGCCAACACTAATTTTTTCATTATCACTATACCAATCATTATAGTAGAACGTTGGGCTCATACCTTGGTCAAGCTCATTAAGCATGTTCCAAGCAATTTTCTTCGGTAAACTCGGAGCGAACTGTTTATGTAACTTCATGTCTGCTATTGTTCTTCCGGAAATTCCAGGACGCCAGTTTGGTGCTTCAGAGCGAACTTCCGCTAATGAATAACTGTCGGGCAAACGCATCATATCAAGTTCAAATTCCATGTTCATTTGACGATTAGCGGAGCTATAAAATTTAGCTTCACCGTAACGAGGAATTTGATGCGACAAGGTGCATTGTAGACGGGAATTATCGGTTAACTGCCAATTAGAATCTTCTATATCGGCACGGTATTGCCTGATGCCAGCATTTGCTTGGGCAACAATAAGCGATAATATAAATAAGGAAAGCAGTTTTTTCATAACAATAATTTTCATGCCCATTAATCTATTCTAAATAGCGACAATCACTCTATCGACATAATTGTTAATAACTTTAGCAGTAAAATGACATTTGCCAAAATTAAATTGCCTGCATTGCACTTTCGTGATGCCTTAGTCGTGAATCTCTGAGATAATCTAACAAATTTATAATCTAAGTAAAATTTATCTATTCTATGTCAGACAATTCAAGCTCTACAAAATCAACTTCCGATAAATCATTATTTGCGCAACGCTTTCGCGGTTACTTCCCTGTTGTTATTGACGTTGAAACAGCAGGTTTTAATGCAAAAACTGATGCACTACTAGAAATTGCTGCTACAACATTATCGTTAGATGAAAACACAGGTCAATTTAGCTTAGATGAAACCATCCACTTTAATGTTGACCCTTTTGAAGGGGCTAACTTAGAAAAAGCTGCACTAGAGTTTACAGGTATTGATCCAACAAACCCATTGCGTGGCGCTGTTGATGAGAAAAAAGCAATGACTGAAATATTTAAGTTAGTGCGTAAAAAAATGAAAGCTGCAGGTTGTCAACGAGCAGTTATGGTGGCTCATAATGCTGCTTTTGATTTAGGTTTTGTTAATGCTGCTACAGAACGCTGCTTAATAAAGCGTTCGCCATTTCATCCATTTGTCAGTTTTGATACCACAACCTTGTCAGGCTTAGCACTTGGACAAACTGTACTTGCAAAAGCATGTGCCACAGCCGGAATTGATTTCAATAACAGCGAAGCCCACTCTGCGCTTTACGACACAGAAAAAACAGCTGAACTATATTGTTATATCGTTAATAAATGGCAACAACTCGGTGGCTGGCCTTTAGCTGACGTAACAGGTGAAGCTGACTCAGAGTCCTTAGAAAGCTAATACTCTAAAATTGACTATAACCAAGATAACTATAGAAACTTGTGCGTAAACTCACCTGCAAGTTTTAAAACAACGATTTAGCCTTTTTGCGATGATTAGATCTTAAAAGTAAATTTCTCAATGCAATAATCATTAAACCAAAGGCTAGAAACTGCAAAGCCGGAATATTTGTTTTCAATACTAAGGTCATCGCAACAGCAAAGTATGCGTAAGGTAAATATTCATAAATGAAAAATGGTAATATTTGTTTGTTTTTTTCATTGCCTTTAAAACGATCAACTCGGCGATAGCCTGAGCGCCTGACTAGCATAAAGCAACCTACTGCGTAGAATAAACCTGCCGATGCATAAACAGCCCAATCACTATAAAACGCTAATAAATAAGCACAAATAAAGAAATATAAATAAGGCAGATTTTCATAAATAAATTTCGGATAAAACACTAACCTCTCCTCAACTTTTCATTTAATGTCGTTATTGATTTTTACAGCAACCAATATAAGCAGCCTTATTATTGGTTTAGCACAAATATAGGAATTGACTAAATTTTTCCTAATATATTGTTTTAAAAAACCGACGTAACAAACATCTTCAGTGGTCTGAGGTTACCCTTTAATATATTTTTACTTTTGTTAGTAGCAAGGCATAGGCTAGAAGAAGCTAATTTGTTTTATCTTTTAATATTTTCGTAAATTTGGGCACATCGCCATTCATTCACATCCCTGTGAACATGGCATACCGTTCCTCCTGAACATAAAAAAGCCGCGATAACGCGGCTTTAAACTGATAATTTATTTAATAGCGAAAGCTATTAATTAAAGCGTATCAGCATTATCAGTAAGGTAAGAAGCAACGCCTTCTGGAGAAGCTGTCATGCCTTTATCACCTTTGTTCCAACCAGCAGGACAAACTTCACCGTGCTCTTGGTGAAATTGTAATGCGTCAACCATACGGATCATTTCGTCAACGTTACGACCTAGTGGTAAATCGTTAACTACTTGATGACGAACACTACCTTCTTCATCAATTAAGAAAGAACCACGGAAAGCAACACCAGCTTCTGGATGCTCAACGTCGTATGCTTTACAAATTTCATGTTTAACATCAGCAACTAGCGTGTATTGAACTGGACCAATACCACCATCGTTTACTGGTGTGTTACGCCATGCGTTGTGAGAGAATTGTGAATCAATAGAAACACCAATTACTTCAACACCACGGCTTTTGAATTCTTCCATGCGGTGATCAAATGCTAAAAGCTCTGAAGGACATACGAAAGTAAAATCTAGTGGGTAGAAAAATACTACCGCTTTTTTACCTTTAATCGCTTGTGCTAAGTTAAAGCTATCAACAATTTCACCTGAACCTAAAACTGCTGCAGCTGTGAAATCAGGTGCTGGACGACCGACTAATACACTCATTATATTCTCCAATTTTTTAAAATATTATTATTTCTTTAACGTTAACACCACCTAGTATGGTGGCGTTAAGTTGTAATTCAATAGCTACTCAGCACTTTCTTCTGAGCTATGCTTAGCAGCGGTTTCTTTAACTAAAGTTTGTAATTCACCTTGTTGGTACATTTCCATAATGATGTCACAACCGCCGACTAATTCGCCGTCAACCCATAGTTGTGGAAATGTTGGCCAATCAGCATATTTTGGTAATTCAGCACGAATATCAGGATTTTGTAAAATATCAACATAAGCAAATTTTTCACCACAAGCCATTATTGCTTGTGACGCTTGTGATGAGAAACCACAGCTTGGCAATTTCGGTGAGCCCTTCATATAAAGAAGAATAGTGTTTTCGCTGATTTGTTCTTTAATACGTTCGATAGTATCCATAATAACCTCTAAAAATTAATACCTATTGCGCTCAATACTTAATGAAAACTGACTAAATACACAGAACAATAAATACTAAAGCAAAAAATTTATATATTAAAACAAAATAGCCTTGATAAAATCTATGGTAATACCTATATACTTGGGTAAACTATGCAAGCTTTAATACCCGAGTAGTTTACTAGGTTTTAGAAAAAAACAAACTACTTCTTTACGTTTGCATAAGAATAAATTTTTATAATAATATCCTGGAGAATATAATGGCTATCGAATTACCTGCACTACCATATGCAATGGACGCCCTAGTACCACACATTTCACAAGAAACATTAGAATTTCACTACGGTAAGCACCACAACACTTACGTTGTAAAGTTAAACGGTCTTATTGAAGGTACTGATTTCGAAGGTAAATCTTTAGAAGATATCGTTAAGTCATCTTCTGCTGGTGTTTTTAACAATGCTGCACAAATTTGGAACCACACATTTTACTGGAACAGCCTAAGCCCAAATGGTGGCGGTGAGCCAACGGGTGCGTTAGCTGACGCAATTAATGCAAACTTCGGCTCTTTTGACGAATTCAAAGCTAAATTTACTGATAGTGCTATCAATAACTTTGGTTCAAGCTGGACTTGGTTAGTTAAAAACGCTGACGGCAGCCTTGCAATTGTAAACACTTCAAATGCAGCAACACCATTAACTGAAGAAGGTGTAACACCACTTCTAACAGTAGATTTGTGGGAACACGCATACTACATTGATTACCGTAACCTTCGCCCAAGCTACATGGCAGGTTTCTGGGCATTAGCAAACTGGGATTTTGCTTCAGAAAACTTCGCTTAATAGCTCGTTAAAACATTTTTCAAAAATAAAAAACCAGAATTTATTCTGGTTTTTTTTATCACTAATTTTTTAATATCCACCAAAGTTAACTATTTATTCAATAACATAGCCTCCTATCTTTTTTTCTATCGTTACAATTTATTTTGCTATTTTTTAACTGCTTTATAAATTTACAACTACGCTTATAAATAGAAATTGTAAAAAACACGGTCTAATTATTTATGTAGAGTTTGATAAGTAACGCATACGGTCGAATTATCAGCTCGGTCTGAACGATTTATCTTCTGGAGGCGGTTATGAGTATATTTCAGCATTACCAATCACGTTACGATGAAGCACAAGAAGAGTGCTATTCAATTCAAGACTTTCTAAGCTTATGCCAAAGCGACCAAACAGCGTACGCAAGTGCAGCACAACGTTTGCTCAACGCCATTGGCGAACCTGAAATGGTCGATACATCTTCCGAGCCTTGCCTAAGTCGAATTTTCTCTAATCGTGTCATTGCCCGCTATCCAGCTTTTAAAGAATTCTATGGTATGGAAGAAGCCATTGAACAAATTGTTGCTTACCTAACCCATGCCTCACAAGGGTTAGAGGAACAAAAACAAATTTTATACTTACTGGGCCCTGTTGGTGGTGGCAAGTCATCATTAGCTGAAAAGCTTAAAGCGTTAATGCAGCAAGAGCCAATTTACGTATTAAGTGCCAATGGTGAGCGCAGCCCGGTAAATGATCATCCATTTTGCCTATTTGATGCCAGTTCTGACGGTAAAATTTTACAACAAGAATATAATATTCCTGAGCGTTACCTCAGTACTATCATGTCACCTTGGGCTGCAAAACGTTTGCATGAATTTAAAGGCGACATTGCTAAGTTTGAAGTAATTAAAGTTTATCCATCGATTCTCGATCAAATCGCTATTGCGAAAACAGAGCCTGGAGATGATAACAATCAAGACATTTCCGCTTTAGTTGGTAAAGTTGATATTCGCCAACTAGAACATTTCGCCCAAAACGACCCTGATGCTTACAGCTATTCTGGTGCATTATGTCGAGCCAACCAAGGTTTGATGGAGTTTGTTGAAATGTTTAAGGCGCCAATTAAGGTCTTACACCCACTTTTAACCGCGACACAAGAGGGGAATTACAATCCAACAGAAGGCCTTTCTGCCCTGCCATTTAATGGTATTTTACTCGCTCACTCAAATGAATCTGAGTGGAAAACCTTTCGAAACAACAAAAATAATGAAGCATTTTTAGACCGAGTGTATATTGTTAAAGTGCCTTACTGTATGCGGGTTTCTGAAGAAGTTAAAATTTATCAAAAACTATTAGAAAACAGTGAATTAAACAACGCACAATGTGCACCTGACACCTTGGAAACCTTAGCGCAATTTTCGGTGTTATCACGGTTAAAAGATCCAGAAAATTCCAGCGTTTATTCCAAAATGCGTGTTTACGATGGTGAAAGCTTAAAAGACACAGATCCAAAAGCAAAATCGTATCAAGAATATCGTGATTATGCCGGAGTCGATGAAGGTATGTCGGGGCTTTCAACACGTTTTGCTTTTAAAATTCTTTCCCGTGTTTTTAACTTTGACCACCTAGAAGTTGCAGCAAACCCAGTGCACTTATTTTATGTACTTGAGCAGCAAATTGAACGAGAACAACTGCCACAGGAATCAGCAGAACGCTATTTAGAGTTTATTAAAGGCTACTTATCACCACAATACATTGAATTTATTGGTAAAGAAATTCAAACCGCATACCTAGAGTCATATTCAGAATACGGGCAAAACATTTTTGATCGTTATGTTACCTATGCAGACTTTTGGATCCAAGACCAAGAGTATCGCGATGCTGAAACAGGACAACTATTTGACCGCGAAGCATTAAACAACGAGTTAGAAAAAATTGAAAAACCTGCGGGCATAAGTAACCCAAAAGATTTCAGAAACGAGATTGTCAACTTTGTACTGCGTGCTAAGGCCAATAACAACGGCAAAAACCCATTGTGGACTAGCTACGAAAAATTACGCACCGTTATTGAGAAAAAAATGTTCTCAAACACTGAAGATTTATTACCCGTTATTTCTTTCAATACCAAAACCTCAAATGACGACCAACAAAAACATGACGATTTTGTTGAACGGATGATGACCAAAGGTTACACCAAGAAGCAAGTCAGATTGCTTTCTGAGTGGTATTTACGGGTTAGAAAATCTTCTTAAGTTGTACTTAGTTACAGCCCTTGAACTAAGTTGGGAGCAATTATGGCAAACTTTATTGATAGGCGGTTAAACAGCAAAAATAAAAGCACTGTCAATCGACAGCGTTTTATAAGGCGCTATAAAAGCCAGATTAAGAAATCAGTTGCTGATGCGGTGAATAAGCGTGGTGTTACTGACGTAACCAGTGGCGAGAGCATTACAATTACTAAAAAGGATTTAAGTGAGCCAGTTTTTCATCAAGGTAATGGTGGAATTAAAGACCGAGTACATCCTGGTAATGATCAATTTAGTGCCGGCGACAGAATAGCGCGCCCGCCACGGCAACAAGGACAAGGTGGTGGCCCAGGCGATGCAAGTAACTCTGGTGACGGTAGTGATGACTTTGTTTTTTCTATATCTAAAGATGAGTATTTAAATTTACTTTTTGAAGATTTAGAGTTGCCAAACTTAGAGAAAAACCAATTAGATAAACTAATTGATTATAAAACCGTACGCGCTGGGTATTGTGCTGACGGAGTACCATCAAACATTGATATTGTTAAGTCTTTACAAGGCTCTATTGCCCGCAGAATTGCGATGACAGCAGACAAGCGCAGGCAGCTCAAAGAACTTGAAGCTGAGTTGACGCAACTTGAACAAGACCCGCATGACAATGTTCAGGCCAAAATAACTCTTAACAAAGCCATTAAAGACATTAAGGAAAAAATCAATAAAGTGCCATTTATTGACTCCTTTGACTTACGTTATCGCAATTATGCCAAGCAACCAGTACCAACTTCAAAAGCCGTGATGTTCTGCCTAATGGATGTTTCAGGTTCAATGGACCAAGCAACAAAAGATATCGCCAAACGCTTTTATATACTGCTATACCTCTTTTTAAGTCGTACTTATAAAACGATTGATGTGGTCTATATTCGCCATCATACCCAAGCCAAAGAAGTTGATGAGCATGAGTTTTTCTACTCGCAAGAAACTGGCGGCACTATCGCTTCAAGTGCACTAGAGTTAATGATTAATATCATTGCTGATCGTTACAATGAAAATGAATGGAATATATACGGCGCACAAGCATCAGACGGAGATAACTGGGCTGACGATTCACCTCACTGTCAAAACCTTATGCGCAATAAAATATTGCCTAAAACTCGATACTTTAGTTATATCGAAATAACACAGCGTGCCCATCAAAGCCTATGGCAGCAATATGCTCAACTTGCTGACGGTGATTCTTCATTTTCAATCGAACACATAAAATCGGTAGAAGATATCTATCCGGTATTTCGCTCATTATTTAAGAAAAAAATAGAACAAGCAGCCTAATAGCATTTCAGTAAGGGGGTTTTATGACGAAACGTAAACCACTTGACGACAACAGTGATTGGACATTTAAAAAGCTCGAGCAGTATCAGAGCGAAATTGCTCGCGTGGCTGAGCATTACCGCTTAGATACTTACATTAACCAAATAGAAGTGATCACCGCTGAACAAATGATGGATGCCTACGCTAGTGTCGGCATGCCTATCGGCTATAATCATTGGACTTTTGGGAAGAAATTTATTCAAACAGAGCAAACTTATAAGCGAGGTCAAATGGGACTAGCTTATGAAATTGTTATCAATTCAGAACCTTGTATTTCCTACCTGATGGAAGAAAATTCCATGGCAATGCAAGCGTTAGTCATGGCTCATGCTTGTTATGGACATAACTCTTTCTTTAAAGGTAATTATTTATTTAAATCATGGACTGACGCCAGCTCAATTATTGATTACTTATTATTTGCTAAAAAGTATATTGCTGACTGCGAGCACAAACATGGCATTGATGAAGTAGAAGCTTGCCTTGATGCCTGCCATGCACTGATGAACCACGGTGTTGACCGCTATAAACGTCCACAAAAAATATCCATGGAAGAAGAGTTAAAACGCCAAAAAGAACGTGAGTCATACTTACAGTCACAAGTGAATATGTTGTGGCGCACCATACCAGATAACGATAAATCGCATGATAAAGCGAAAGTAAGTTTTCCTTCTGAGCCGCAGGAAAATATTCTTTATTTTATCGAAAAAAATGCCCCATTACTAAAGCCTTGGCAGCGAGAGCTGGTGCGTATTGTTCGTAAAGTCTCACAATATTTCTATCCACAAAAACAGACACAAGTCATGAATGAAGGCTGGGCTTGTTTTTGGCATTACACTATTTTAAATCATTTATATGACGAAGGCTTAGTGACTGAAAAGTTCATGCTAGAGTTTTTACATAATCACACGAACGTAGTTGCACAGCCTGAATATAACAGCCCTTATTATTCGGGTATAAATCCTTATGCCCTTGGCTTTAACATGTTCATTGATATTAGAAGAATATGTGAGCACCCGACAGAGGAAGACAAAGCTTGGTTTCCCGAAATTGCCGGTAGTAATTGGCTTGATACCGTACACTTTGCAATGGAAAACTTTAAGGATGAAAGCTTTATTAGCCAGTTTTTATCACCTAAATTGATGCGAGATTTTAAACTATTTCATTTACACGATGACAATAGTAATAACTATATTGAAGTTGGTGCTATTCATAATGAAAGTGGTTACAAAAAAATTCGTATGCAGCTCTCAGAGCAATACAATTTGAGTAATTTAGAAGCAAATATTCAAATCACTAATGCTGACGTTACTGGTGACCGTTCATTAACTTTACGTTATATCCCTCATCAACAAGTCAATTTAGCTAATTCAAAAGATGAAGTACTAAAACATCTGTACTATCTATGGCAATTTGACGTGAAGCTTATTCAGGAAGACAGCCATGGTGTTGATGAAGTAATAGCCCAATGTCCAAAAGCTAAAATTCAGGTAGAAAAAAAGGCAACGGCGTAATCATATAAATATGATGCGTCCATTGCCTTATTATTTTCTCAACAGCTAATTATTTTTGATCAAACACTTGTTCTGGTTAATAACTAGCGCATGTAAGAAATAAAAAATAATTAGTTGAAAATAACTACTCTGCTAATTCTTTTAGTACTTCATCTTTTAACTCAAGCCACAGTTTGCCTGATTCAACACCGTATTTTCTAACTGCAAAAACCGATTCGTCAAATTGCCCGGCTTCTGCAAGCTCAATTAACTTTTTATAATACTCACGAGAAATTTCACGGCCACTTGGGTGCGCGAAATACAAACTACCTAAGCGTGAATATAAGCCTCTAAAGCCGTTTAATATTAACAAATAAATTGAATTACCTGATGCTACAACCAACTCTTTATTTAACTTGTAATCAAACTCAGCAAAGGCTTCGCCTGTATCTTCAACATCATTAATCGCAGTTAATAATTCAATAACTTTTTCTGGGTTATTCTTAATTGCACCACGAACATAAATAGCACTGATATTTGTTCTTGCAGACATTAAGTTATCAACTAAGTCTGGAATGCCTTCCTGATCTAACTGTGCCAACGTTTCGAGAATATTTAGGCTTGATGTTTCCCAGAAATTATTAACTTTAGTTGGCTTACCATGTTTTATTGTCAACCAACCATCACGGGCTAATCGCTGTAAAACTTCTCGTAATGTTGTACGAGTAACACCAATAAGCTCTGATAATTCACGCTCAGCGGGTAATATTGTGCCGGGAGGAAAACCTCCATTCCAAATAGACTCGACAATATATTGCTCGGCAAATCCAGCTGGACTATGCGCTTTTATAACCATGGGGCTCCACATCACTTAGAGTTGACTGTAATTGAAACTGATTGTACCAGAACAAGCATTTCAAACAAGCGCTATAAAATGCAGTTTTTTTGTGGCCAGTGCTACTTAAGTTGAGAATTCGAGGCAGATCGAGAATTTTTATAATGAGAATCTTGCCTAGGTTCAGCTTTCATTGCCTGTAAATGACCTTTTTCCAACAAAATCTACTAGCATGAGTAGCTTGTGCTGCCCTAACTACCGACTTTTAAGTTTGATAAAAATTTCATTATTACCATACGTTCTTATTAAGTTACATAATTTTTCGATTGGGATAATAACAGCTTTCAACGCAGAAATTGTCAACATAGTAACCTTCGAAAAAAACCAATACAGATATACACAGGCGACAATTAATCACATATATCAAAAAAAGTTTGTGACCTTAATTATGGCTTTCATTTTAAAGATAAATAGATTCAGCGTGATTAAATTTTAAATATTAATTTACTTTAAAAAATAAATAGTTCATCCGTTTAAGTTTTTGAATATAAGCAATCAAACTCTATTACATAGGACTATGTGCTTAGCTAGGGGGAGATTGAATTAACAGATAGATAATCAACAGAAAACATTGTTTATTTGGACAATAGTGACAATAAACCATTTCCTTAGTAATGCCTCGTTAAGAAGCACATAATTGTTGGATAAAATAAGCGACAAAGGAGCAAACAGCCAACTGTTATTTGTGATCTTCCCCCAATAAACCCACTATCCAGTCATAGTAGTTAGATACCCTAACTTGATATGCAGTAGTACCATACAAACCACCTTTAAAGTTTGAGATATCCCCATGCCCTAATTGCCAACTTGATAAACCTACTAGAAAGGGAGTACCTTGTTGAAATATAACAGAAGCCCCTCCGCTATCTCCAGAACCATGCATACCTTCAAGTGGCAATGCTTTTGCCGGGTAATCGAATTTAAACGCTAGCCAATTGCCTTCTGCATTTTCTACAACATTTTGAAACTGGTTTATTACACGAAGTGATTTTGTATCAATATCTTCACCAATCAACCCGCTTCCAGTAGCCCCCTTACCATAAACAGTTATTGTTTTACCTTTTTCGCTTTTACCTTTGTATATTTTGATTGGGTTAACACCACTAACCTTTGATGATAATTTGATTAGAGCAATATCGCTTCTAGATTTGAAAAAGCTCATTAAGGGCGCTAAATCACCTTTAAGTAAATCTTTATTAGGTTGAGTGTAATCTGGATGTATATGAACACTTTCAATTTCATAAACCTTTGAACCAATTAATAAATCCTTACCAACATAATCATAAAAAATAGTGTGTGCGACTGTCACAATCCATTGTGAATTTATTAATACACCATGGCCTTCATGGGGCATATCTATTAGGTATTCTGGAACTTTATCAATAAAATAAATTTCAGACGGAACATCATGTCTTTTCACAACAGCATTGCTGTATGTAGAAAATAAAATAATAGATAAGAGAAATAAAATTTTCATACTACGTCCATGTTCATTTATGGGTGGCTACCCCCTAATAATAGGCAAAAAATTATTTGCTGCAATGTTGATTACGAAGCAGAAAACCGTTTTTATTCTTATTTATTAATTTGTTATAGCGCTTAAGCTAATACACTAGGGTTAGCTTTCGATTTGTTCCGAATGAATTCCATCCCTTAGTGCCAACTAAATAACTATTTTTAGGTTCTAATTGGTTAAATAGATCTTCACTTGTTGTAAAAGATTCAGTTTTACTTTTAATCGTAAATTTAATGAATTCAACACACCCGCTATCAGTGCAATGCTCAACCCACTCAGAACCTTTTGAAACGACATATATTTCGATTGTATCGATACTATAGCGATAATACTGAAAGAATATAATGCTGAATATAACTAGTAGCGGAATGAAAACTTTGAATATTTTCGATAATCTTTTAGAGTTTTCCGTGTGAATACATTCCATTGCTCAATCCATGCTTAATTAGTACAACTATCTGAAAGCACTATAACGACCTATTAGAGGGTAAACAACAAGCTAAAAACTATTGGCCAAAATCAGGGAGGTACCTGCAATGGCCAGCTATTTCAGCCCTCATTTAATTTCTTGTTAGGTAATTTTAGTACCCGACCTCCCTTTATAAGGGTTGGTATAATATGATTTTTATTAAGCTTTTGGTGAGTTGCATTATCATACTTATCACCATATGCATTCAACATCATTACAATATTAATGTCATATTCTGGTAAGTGTAGCACTGCTGCTGTGTAACCATAGGCGGTACTACCACCTATATACAAAATATCTGTCCCCCAAGAATTAAAGTGTCGGATATTTCCCAACTTCCATTTATTGTTAACTGTCAATAATGCAAGGTTATTAAAACCATAAGGAAAAAGACTTCCATCCAAAAGAACTAAGAACCATCGATTTAAATCTTCTAAGGAAGAAACCATTCCGCCAGCCCCTATTAGAGCCCAAGTAAGCCCTTTTTCGAAGGTTGTTGAGCTACTGTCTTCCCCTCCATACCCTCTTGTTAGCCTTTCGTTCGATATATGTTTATCACCATAAAAACCAGTGTCCAAAAGAGACAGTGGCAGTAATATGTTTTGATGAACATACTCCTGAAACGATTGACTTGTGCTTTTCTCTACAATTGCGGCTAATAGAGTATACGCAGCGTTTGAGTACACAATTTTTTCATTCGGAGCAGCAATTAACGGCATAGCTAGAATGACTTGAATAGCTTCTTCTTTACTCATAACATCAAAATCTGACTCATTATGGAAATTATCCATTCCGCTTGAATGTGAAAGAAGTTGCTTAATTGTTATATACTTCTTATCTATTGGCACTTCAGAGAAAAAACTATCAATAGTGTCATCTAGTTTAAATTGCTTTGTGGCAATTAATTGTAAAATCGCTGCGGCCGTATAACTCTTCGCTATAGAACCCATATCTGAAATTGAAGCACTACTATTCTTTAAGTTTCGTTTTTGATCAGCCCATCCATAAGATTCTTTTAGCAAAATCGAGCTTTTGTGGGTAATTAAAACGCTCCCTTCAAAAGTGCCTTTTTGATATTCTTGCAGTAACTCTTCCGATATAGATTTACTTATCTCCTGGATATTTTTAAACGGTTGAGCACCTGTACCTAGAGAAATGTCATCATGTTTATTGCCATTACAACTAAGCAAAAGAAACAAAATGGAAAATATAAAAAATCTTTGAATATTCATTAATTACCTAACGTTCTCATAACGGAAATAAATAATAGTTACTAAAAAAAGTGATGCTAGAGCGAAACCAACGGCTACTTGCCTCCGCTTATTTGCTTGTTATATTACGACTTATCAATAAATTGCTGTTTAGTAGCTAACTTCAAAGATGAAGTATCAGACATTACGAAACCAACACCAAAACTAGAAAAGTGCGAAAATTCTTTAGAATACCTAACATAATAAGTTCTTCCTGCTTCAAATAAACCTAAAACTCGCCCACTTTCACTGTTTGGTAAAAACATAAATGACTCTTTTGATGTGAGAGCATGTTCCCCAGGTGTGACAAAAATTTTAATAGAACTTCCAGTTCCAAGCTTAGCTACAAGCTTGTTATCCAAATAGAAAAATGGCTTTTCTGGGTTTAGTGAATTATAAGCAACACCTGTTCTATAAAAGTAAATAGTTGCAGAGTTGCTTTCATTTAAACTAGGTTCAGCTTTATAAGTATTGGTTGAAGTACATCCAGTCAGAATAACTAAAACAAAAAGAAGTAAATTTTTCACAGAATCCTCTTAATAAAATAACGCCCAGTTAAGGGGCTGATAATTGTTTGCTAAAATGTGTAGCGAAACCAACCGACTGTAATTTATTTCATTCTAACAGCTTGTTATACGTATTTTTCATACTGAACTTGCAGGAATTAGCACAAAAGAAAATCAGAAGTATATAAAGCTTTGTTTAGTGAGTTTAATATTAGGTTTAAGTCTGCCTTTAATCGGAGTTGCTAGTAATGATTTGGATAGAAGAAAGCCTCGAAGTAATGATAAAACATCAACACACATTTTTACGAATAATTTTAGTACGTTACCAGTATCCTTTTATCTGTTCAATCTTTACCAAAACACGAGAAAGTGATCATTAAGATATCAACCCTTAACAAAGCACATTGCAAACATAATTAAAAACAAACACTTAAAGAAAAGCCCACAACTAAAAATACAACTGTGGGCCCATAATAAAATATTTTAAAGCAAAGTTAAGAAGGCTTTTTAAAACGTAAGACAAAGCGGTCAGTTTTACCACGCACTGTAGGATCAAAAACTACTTTGCTGTAATCATCATTGGGATTGCGTAAAAATGCGGCTTCTCCATCTAACTCAAAGCCAGCTTCAGCCAGTTCTTGCTTAACATATGCTTCATTTACCCGATGCAATTTTGGATTATGCTCTTTGGCATTCGTTTCCATATCAATCAAACCTAAAACACCACCAGGCTTTAATGCCTTTTTCAGTTGTGCCAATATTTTCATGCGTTTTTCTTTTGAAGCTGAAGAATAAAGGTCATGATAATTTAGTACTACCGTCACCACATCAACTTCATTAGTTAAATCAAATTCACCAAACTCTTTTTTGTAATGCATTACATTCGGTAATCTTTGGTCTACGAGTCTATTGTTAAATTCATTAGCAAAACGTCCATCAAACACCTCCAAAATGAACTTATTATTCTGCGCTATTACTTTGCCTTTATTACCAACTCGATGAGACAAAACTTCGGTGTAATAACCGCCGCTAGAAAGCACTTCCAAAACTGTCATGCCTGGTTTAATACCAAAAAATTTCATCACTTTCTCGGGTTTTCGGCCAGCATCTCTATCACGATCTGCTTGTGCTCGGTGCTTCGACTCTAATGCTTTGCTAAAGGAGTTTTCATTAGTATCATGACTTAACGCCATAGTGCTCGTAATAGCCGTCAATAATCCTAAACTTAAAATAGTATGCTTTATCTTCATAATTGTTCTCCTAAGTTATTGTTTTGCAGTTTATTGGGTAGTTCAGGCACAACGACTGTTGCATCCATATGATTAAAAGTTCTTTTTCTAAATAAGTAGATAACGTAAAGTGCCGCAGAAAAATGACCGAGCATAAGCGCTTGAAACAAACTTGAGTCTGTCGAAATTGAATTTATTGAAAGAATCCCGCCAACTGCGGCAAGAGGCAGTAACAAAACTAAGCGATGCATAATGCCAATGGCACATGCCTGTAAAGGTTTACCTTCTGCGTTCAAACATGACTGATAAACAATAGCGAAACCAGCGCCAATATAACCTAGGGGTACCCATGTTAAATAAACTGCTAGTAGTTCAGCTACTTCACCTTCTGGGCAAATAAAATAAGACAACATATTGTTGTTTATCAACAGCACTATTGCTAGCAGTAGCTGCACAGTAGCCACAGCAATAAATGCAATATAATAAGCTTGTTTAACTCGCTTGAAATGACCCAACCAAAAGTTTGTGCCAATAATGCATGGCATCGTGGTTGTTAGCATCATAGGTAACAACAGGAATATAGGCTCCATACGGAAAATAAAGGCAAATGCAGCAACATATGAATAACTAATATTGGCGGCAATAATAGTGAGCAGTGCAATGCTTAATGGGGTAATCAGTTGTTGAAGTACAATAATAAAGCTATTTAATTTCAGTGAGAATATGGCGCAACGTAATTCAGTTGCTGATGGCCACATTAAGTTCAGGTTTTTATGCAAAAATACAACAGATATAATCGCGAATAAAATATCAACACTGCTATGACTCAAGGCCAGTCCATTAAGCCCTGATAAATGAAAGCTGCTTTCTGGGGTTATTAAAAGTATGGCAATAATACTTTTTGTGAATAACCAGAACATCATTAAACGACTTGCCAGCTTAGAGTTGCCTAACGCCCGAAAAATGGCATTTACCTGCCAAATTATCCCTAAAAAAATCCAACTAAAATATCGACTGTCTAGATAGTTCATTTGACTATGAATTATCTCTATTTGTGGATCTCCAATATGCCCTGACGACCAAGAATGGTTACCAAGTAAATAAAGTATTTGCTCATTAGCAAAATAAAAAACAATAGAGAAAAGTATGATGAAAAAACTAGCTTGTAGCAGCGATATTACAACAGACTTCGCTAATTCATGACTATGCAAGCAGGCATATTTTATCACTTTGTTGTTGGTGATAATGCTCATACCAATAGCAATCGCGGTTATTGCCGTGGTTATTGGCAGCGTAAAACCAAGCGCAGTTAACGCTTGTTCGCCATTAAGTGCAAGCAAGCTTGACTCTAACAAGTCATATGCCAATAAAGCTAAAATAGCGCCAAACATTGGCCATGTTGAATGCCAGATGACTTTAGCTATTTTCTCTTGCGTAAACCAATTTTTAAGCTGTTGATCCATTAAGGGGTGATTCTTGTTATTGATGACCTCTAACAAGATACGTGAAGCGAGGGATATTATTCATTTGTGAATGTAACATTTCATGTTGTCGAACATTTGCCAAAGCACTAATTAACCTCATATTAATTAAAATTTACGTTACTCTGTATTCTAGCCACGACGAATAACATTAATGATGGCTTATCGACTAAACGCTAAAGAAATATATTTTAACAATATACCCAATATATTTTTCACTCCGAGCCAGAAAGATGTAATTGTGATGCTAAAAAATCACTGAAATAGAAAACATGTCCCTCTGAAATGATATTTAACTAAAGCCTAGTATTACCTAAGCTTTATCGATGAAATACCAACTAAATGGCATGAGAAACAAACGGCTATTAACCTTTCGCTAATAAATAATCCAACAGGCGAGCTGGCAGAATTCGTTTAAATATCGCAAAGAGTTTTGTTGGAGTAGTAATTCGATAGCGTAATTTTGGTCGTTTACTTTCTAATGCATGAATAAGTGCTCGCGTTACATCAAGCGGCTCTAGCGTGAAAGCAGCATTTGATTTTTCACTCGCTAGGCGCTCTATTTGCTGCTGATACTCTGTTTTATGGACGCTTGCCTCTACATCAATATTATCCTGAAAAGCAGCTAAAGCATTAGCACGAAATTGTGTATTAATCGGTCCTGGTTGTAAAAGAACAACATCAATATTCGCCGATTTTAATTCTAACCGTAAGGTATCAGTCAACCCTTCTATGGCATATTTTGACGCATTATAAGCGCCACGATAAGCCATTGAAACAAAACCTAAAACTGAGCTACATTGAATAATACGCCCATGCCCTTGTTGTCTCATTACCGGAATAACTTGTTTGGTGAGCTCATGCCAACCAAAAACATTAGTCTCAAATTGTGCTTTAAGTGCCTCTGTCGATAAGTCTTCCAATGCCCCAGGTTGTCCGAATGCACCATTATTAAATAAAAAGTCTAACTGGCCACCGGTTTGCTCAAGCACCTTTGCAAGCGTATCTTCAATACTTTCAGGCTTAGTCACATCAAGTAAATATGCACTTAGCCCTTTTTCTTTTAGCATTACAACATCTTGCTCTTTTCGAGCAGTTGCAAATACCTGATATCCGCGAGCTGACAATGTTAGGGCTGCATGTAAGCCAATACCTGACGAGCAACCAGTAATTAATATAGTTTTATTCGACATAAATAAGAATGACAATTTAGTAGTAGATAATCAGCAGCTTACTTGATTACTTGCAAAATTTGAATGAATAGCTGTGGATCATAGTAAGCAAAAGTAACTGAAAACGTGTCATTACATTCTTTCATCTTTTGGCGAATCCATTACCACGTGAGTTGTAATGGTTCGAACTTGTGGAATGGCGCCAAGTACATTGGCATGAAAGGCTTTAAAAGATTTAATATCTTTGGTTTCAATACGTAATAAATACTCAAATGCGCCAGTCATGTTGTGGCATTCTTTTACTTCATCAGCAATATTAATCGCCTTTTCGAATGCTTGCTGCGACTCGGTAGAATGCTCTCCTAGGCCGATACTTATGTAGGCAATAAAGTTAATACCTAGCAAGTCTGCATCTAAAACAGCACGGTAGCCTTTGATCAAGCCACTACTTTCTAATTCTTGCACGCGACGTAAACATGCAGATGGCGACAAGCCTATCTTTTCTGCCAACTCTGAATTAGCAATTCGGCCATTAATTTTAAGCTCACGCAATATTTCACGGTTATATCTGTCTAACTTAGTCATTTATTGTCCATTTAGATTCATTATACCAACAACTTGCACGGTTCTTGTGTAGAAATCAATTTATACTTGTTCAACACTTACTGCAATAAAGGATGACTTTGATGAACGCTGAAATACTAACTGCCTTAGCCATTTTCGCTTTTGTATCATCTATAACACCTGGTCCGAACAACTTGATGTTAATGAACTCTGGCGCAAATTATGGCTTTAAACGAACTTTGCCACACGCATTAGGTGTCGGAATAGGTTTTACAGTGATGGTGGCGTTAGTAGGTTTAGGTATTATGCAGTTATTTGATATTTTCCCAATAAGTTATCAAATATTAAAAGTACTAAGCATTGTTTATCTGCTGTATTTGGCTGGTAAAATAGCCATGTCTAATTCATCAATTGAAACAGACAACAGCAACGCTAAACCTTTTACTTTTATGCAAGCCGCCATGTTTCAATGGGTGAACCCTAAAGCATGGACTATGGCGCTAACAGCTATTAGTGTTTACGCGCCAACAAAAAGCTTAGGTGCGGTACTGTTTGTATCATTAGTCTTTGGTTTAGTTAACTTTCCTTGCATCAGTGGTTGGGTAGTTCTTGGGCAAAAAATGCAAGCTTTTCTCACCAATAAAAAACGCTTAAGAGTATTCAATGGTTCGATGGCTGCTTTACTGGTGCTATCCTTATACCCTGTACTTTTGGACTAAAGCTACAAATTAAAAACAAAAAGGTGGCTATTGCCACCTTTCCATTTCAAATATTTGCAAGAAAACTCAACATACGTTGTCACTGTTCTTTCTATTGAGATTAACTGGCTTCGCCTTCATTATTTTTAGAACGAATAACTACAGTACCCGCCATTTTGTCATGCCAGCCCTGCTTTTTAGCATCCCAAGCAATCCAGAAAAAGCCTAAACCCAACGGTATTAACGAAACATAGTAACCAACATAGCGAATAACTGATTGCTTAACGCTTGGTTTATTACCTGTTTTTGCATCAACAATTTTCGCCAACAATGCTATTTTACCTGGCGTTGCTGATTTATAAATCCAGAACAAAATTGTTGCAATCAATGGAAAAAGGTAGCTAATAACAAAATCAACTACACCAGAAACCGATTCACCACCATAGAAGTATTCACCACCATAAATTAGAAACAAAATAGGGAAAGTGATCATAATTAATATTATAGAATCTATGATGCTAGCACCAAATCTAGTCCAAAAACCAACATACTGAAATGCTTCAACATTTTCTTCTACATCACTATTATTCACATTGTTCTCCGATAATAAAATTTGGTTAGGCTTTAAGTTTGTTATCATTTAAAAGCAACTAATAATCCTAGCATTTACTGACATAAGCCTAACTAGCCTAGATCAATATTTTAGCGGGATTAACACCAAGCCAATAAGCCTAACCGTTACAAATATCATCTAAGTAATGTGTTGAGCTTACGTACTTTTTTCTGGTTCTTTTTTTCCCACATTACTAACTACTTTGGCTTGCCAATATCCTTGTGAGCCTAATTTCTTCCATGCCCATTTCATCCAATTTAAGCCTGAAAAACTTAGCCAAATCACCCAAGCCAACATTAGGCCTTTATAAAACAGAATAGGAATACTGATAACGGAAATTTCCGGTAACAGACCCTCAGACTTATCAGCAAACCACTGTAAATAGTTACCATATGAATTGTTGCCTGTTATGCCCATATCAGGAGAGCTTAACAAGCTAGTTGGTATAGCCGCTAATAATGAAAGTAGTGTAATTATCGACAGACCATAAAGTAATAACTGTGAAAAATTAAAGGCATTACGGTTAAGCGTTTTAGGTCGATAAGTACTCGCAGTTAATGACGCAAACCACACTGCCACTAACATTAATATACCCCAATTATTTAAGCTTAAACCAAAACCTAAGGCAATCCAGCTTATGGTGCTTAAAGGTGAAAATGGAACTCTAGCGATTAACACTGCTAATAAAATAAACGCCAGTAATTCCCCCCAGTACAATACCGCAGGCCCAAGCACAGGGCCATCAGCCCATAACACCCAACGCTGTCGAGTTAAATTAATCACACTGGTAATATTACTAATTGGCGCATTCAAGTTAATTGCAGGTGCCGTGAGTGCCAGTTGGTCTGAAATATTTGCTCGCATTAATATACTAATATTATGCTTGCCTGGTAAAATTGGCACCGCTAATTTGCCCTGCTCTAACTGCAAATTTATCAACTTATTATCAGTTTGAATTTCTTTTAGCTGATAGTTTTCTGGCAAATCAATAATGTGCTCGCCACCTCTAGTACTGCGATAATCAAATGACAAACTCAATTTTGAAGTACGAGCTCCTTGCTCAATTTCATATTTAACTCGATCAATAGCTAGAACATCGCCTTTAACTGCGCTTGGCCTGTTGGTGGCAATCGTTAATGTTTCACCTGGATACGGATAAAATAGGTAAGAATAATAATCATTGTTTTCTTGTTCACCTAAAATGATTGGCAAGCCGCTAATGTCGGCATGCCATGACGGGCTAACAATAACTTGCCACTGCTCAATTAAAGATAGATCTGCATCAGCGTGTAATGACAATACTTGTTGTCTATCTATCGTTGAGCGCCAAGTAAACTCATTGACACCTGCAGGCAAAGTAACTTCTACTTGACCGTTTTCCAATAGAATATCAGCACTTATTATATGTTCACCACTTAACGTAGGAATGCGGGTGTTTATTGAACCTGTGCTCGGCGCAATGCGTTCAATGGTGGTTTGTAGCGTCCAAACTTGATCGATAGAAAGCTCGCGCGTAACGTTAACAAAAGGCTGATAACTGTAACGTGTGGACGATAATTTATCGCTGTCTGTAGTAGCATCATTATTTGCTGTTTGTTCTTTAATGATCGACAGAAACTCTAAAGTATTTCCGCTTAGGCTATTGGCTTGGCTACCAACTACTTCCCATGAACGGCTGGTATTTACATTGATATGTTGTGGAATATCTTTAAATTCAAGCTGAAATGCATCTACCGGCGCTATTTGTCCTAATAAGGTAAAAGTAGATATGCCTTTTGAAACCGGAATATATATCCACGCTTTACGCTTTAACAAACTGTTAATTGGTTTGCCGTTTAACAACAGTTTTTCTGGTCGCCAAAACTCAGAACGAGGTAAAGCCACCGCAGTATCAGCGTTAGCATGAACCGTTAAGGTCATTTCAAGTGCTTTTTCTTGGCTGTCTACTGTCAATTGGTTGATCAAAGCACACGATGGCGCGCAATCGGGCGCTGCCAATACTCGTTGTTTTAACTCATCAAGTAATTGCTGTTGAGGAAATTCAGCCGCTTCGGTAGTTACTGAAACACCAGGAAATAACACAAACATAGCTAATGCTGCAGTTAACGCTTGCGCGCGAAAGTCACTGACACGAAGTTTGATTAAGTCTTTCAGCATCAGTGCTAACCATATTAGTGCTAACAAAATGCCTAGCACTTTAATCAAACGATAGCTGGTTTTTGATAACACGATAACATCAAACATTTGCTTTTCTGCCACTGGGCTATGCCAATTAATTCGGTATGGATTCCACTGCCAATTAGGGATCCCTGAACCCGCTTGAATAAGCGCATCAGTTTGATAACGTTCCATAAGCAAATCAGTTCTTTTAATTCTACTACCCGTCACTTCAATGCGTTCCACGTCTTCCATAGATGAATAAGCTGGTTTTGCTGTTTTTGATTGAACAATTTCTGTGACAACATTCATATCCATTTGGCTGCGTCTATCAAAGTTTTCAACAGCTGAAACATGGGCTTCTAACTGCGGGTGAATCACCGTTCTTAACTGTACGGCACTAAAAAACAATATAGAACCAACAACAAGCGCAACACTAATAGCCCAATAACTACTAACAATAGATTTGAGAGAGTTAAACGGCTGATGTTTTTTAATCGCGACAGCTAATAAAAAGTTACCAATAGCGATGATAGGTACGCCAGCTTCTTGATAAATCACAATAAGCATTAATGCGGTTACTATCCCTGCGGTAATACTGACTAATCGGCTAGCCATAAAGGCTGAGAGTAAAACAATAAAACTTGCCCAAATGCTCCAATTTCCCCACCAACTATTTGAAACACTGTCGGCACCAAATACCGCAAACAATTTATTTCCTGGCGGTAAGTTAAGCGTTAACGACACCCGTTCAAAATTACTTTGCCAACCACTAATAGCAATATTACTTTCGGCTGCAAAAACACCACGAGCATTTACATTGATACCGGGATATCGGTTTTCTAAACCTCGTTCACCTGTGGCCTGAGAAGTAATTAGCACCGAACCATCTTGGTCTTCAGCCGACTCCAGCATATAAGGCGAATTCATACTTAAACGCCAATCACTAATCATTGCCCCTGTGATATGGTCGCTAAAAGTGTAGTTCGCACTATCAAATGACAGCCATAAGGTTCTGTTTAAAGTTAGTTGGTTTTCAACATGAAGTGGTTTACCTCTATGTTGAATATCATAGTTAAGTACATCAGTTTCGCGCAATAAATAGCTAGGTAGCTCATACCAAGAATTTGGCATTTCCGCTTGACTATTATCAACCATAGATGCGCCACTTAACTTGCCAAGTCGTAAGCTTTCGTCACCTTTAAATACCCAAATTTCGTCTTTTGGCCAAACATGTGATTGCTCGGGACGTTGCCACGTAAGTAAGGTTTGCTTGGCATAACCACGCACTAATATTTGCCAAGATCCTGGTTTTAATTTTGCGTGTAATAAGCCATCAGCATCTAAAAATGCCGGTAACTGTGATTCAATGCCAATAAGCTCAACATCTTTTGGTAGCGCTTTACCCAAAATAACTTCACGCATTTTTCCCGAAACATTAAGGCTTAAATAGGTTTCGAACTTAATATAGCTACCATCAGTCACTCGTCGAGCAACAGAAACATCAATAGAGTCGCGCTGCTGTTGATTAGGCTCCAAATCCTGCAGCCATAAGTCATTTCCTTCAATTTTAGGGAAGGAAATAGCTTGATTATTAATAGTCATTTTTACAAAAGCATATTGCTGAGGAACTGAAATGCTTTCAGGGATTTTCGGCCAATTGAACTGACCCGTTATATTGTAGCTGCCTTTAGTTAGTTCAATAACAGGTTTACCTTGATGTAAAACTACAGGTATTAGCTTTTGATTTACTTTAACTGACAAAGGCCAATTTTCTGAATTGCCTGGCAGCGGAATAATGCTATTCGCTAGCACTTGCCACGACTGCTGAAATACTGCAGATGTATTTTCAACCTCTAAATTCAAAGTGCTCGGCCAAGCACAAATATGATTTTGTGTTTTAGAAAAGTCTGAACGATTGATAAAAGGACAAGTATAGCTTTCATTACCTTCCATCACCCAAGGTAACCATGGGGCAAGTACTTTTGGCACACTTTTTTGTGTTAATTGAGAACTTTGTGCAGCTGCAATGTCTTGCGTGAAAAATAAAGTAGATAGCAGTAATAAAAAACCACTAATAAAACTTAAGTAAGTTTTAGCCATGCTCGTAACTCCTTGTAAAGGTTATGCCAATTAGATTAATGCTTTCTATCTAACTGATTTTATTAGTGTGCACTTAACCACACCATGAAAGCAAATTTTTAAGCAGTTAATCGTATACGGTACTTACTTTTTTAGTGTTGGCCGCATTATTCTCTTTTTAATCTTATTTTAAATAAAATTTCAGAGGTTCAGGTCAGCGAATGTCTCAATTGGATTAGGGCTATCCATCTAATAATGCCAAGCTTTTGCAATGTTCGCATAAAATAAAGGCTTCTAAGATAACTTAGAAGCCTTTATTTTCGTTCGTTTTATAAGCTTTTTTATAATGTACTTTCAAACAACTTATAAATTCTGCGGTACTCGTTTAACCATGAGCTTGGTTGTACAAAACCGTGTGGCTCTACCGGGTAGATTGCCGTTTCAAAGTCTTGTTTTTCCAACTCAATTAAACGTTGAACTAAACGCACTGTATCTTGGAAGAATACGTTGTCATCAACCATAGGTGCGTTAATTAATAATGGCTTTTCTAACCCTTCAGCAAAGTAGATTGGCGAACTACGTTCATAGGCAATTGCATCATCACCCGGCATATTTAAAATGTTAGAGGTATAACCATGATTGTAATATGCCCAATCAGATACTAAGCGCAATGCCGAGCCTGATTGAAATAAGTCAGGGTCAGTAAACATCGACATTAGCGTTAAGAAACCACCATAAGACCCACCGTATGTACCTACACGGTTGGCATCAACATTAGCATTTTCAACTAGCCAGTTAACACCATCACGCATATCTTGCACTTCAGGTTTGCCCATATGACGATAAATTGCGGTACGCCAGTCACGACCATAGCCTTTCGATGCACGGTAATCCATATCAATCACGACATAGCCTTGTTGAACTAACATGCTATGAAACATATATTCACGGAAGTAACCTGACCAACCTAAGTGTGAGTTTTGTAAATAACCTGCACCGTGGCTAAACATTACTGCTTTGTTTTTAGCGGTAGTTTGGTCGTAACCTTTTGGTAGGTAAACCTTTGAGTAGACCGGCTGTTCTTGATGAGATGACTCAATGGCAACAACATTTGGCGCAGCCCATGGCATTGCAAGAAACTCTTCAGAAACCGTATGAGTTAAACGAATAGCTTCTGCGTTAGTCGCAATATCTTTAACATAAAGCTCTGGAGGCATGGTGATTTCAGAGTGTTCAACCAATAATTTCGACTCATCTGGGCTTAATGAATAATCATTCATACCGCCTAAATCCGTTAATGCCGTCATTTTCGCTGAATTAACATCTACTTTGTAAATCTCGTAAATACCTGGATGTTTCTTGTTGGCTTTAAAGTAAATGCTTTGCTCGTCAGCAGAAACGGTTAAGTCATTAACTTCATAGCTACCTGAGGTTAATGCTTTCGCTTTACCATTTAACGGCTTAACGTATAAGTGTGCATAGCCACTTTCTTCAGAAAGATAGTACAAGCTATCGGTGTTATCTAACCAACCTAGTTCGTTAAAAGTGTAGTTAATCCACGCATCATCGTGTAAACGGTGTTGTGACACTAAAGTTTTTTGTTCAAAATTAACGGTAGATATCCAACGGTCTTTGTTATCCCAAGCTTCAAGCATAATAGCAACTTGCTCGCCATTTTCTTGCCACTTAATAGGGTTCCACGCCTGAATAACATGAATATTACGAGGAGATTTTTCTGATTTATATTTTTTACCTTCACGGGCATAGTTTTCTGCACGTACACTGGCTAAAACGTCTTCATCAAAGCCAGGCAAAGTATCGTAACTTAACTGCGCTTTAGTACCCTGTGTTAAATCTAGCATGTACAACTGCTCAGAATACTGACGATTATTCGCCACACGAGCACGTACTTTTTCTGCTTTCACATGTCCGTCATTAGCAATGTAATTCGGCATAATATCGCTGTCTACGCGAGCAGACTTTGCCGGAGCCACACTAACAATTAACTTATCGCCAGCAGGAGATAAGCTTGCATGTACAACACGATTACCTTTACCTAAATAAAAGTTAGTTTGCGTTACCGTGCTGTTTTTTACCCGCAATTGACGTTTTTGCTCAGCGCGTAAATCTTTATTGCGTTGTTGTAATGCAACATATTCAATTAGCTCGTTTTGCTCTTTCGCTATATAACTGGTTGGTGCAGCATTTGATTTACTACCATCAGTCATTTCTAAATTAGCTAACTCAATAATTTTCTGACTAGTCATATCATGTGCATAAAACACATTGCCTACACGGTAAGCGACATTACCATTGGTTAGAAACATCACTGATGATTCAACCGCTGATGTATAAGTTAATTGCTGAACTTTTTGAGTCGCCAAGGTTTTAACAAAAACATTGCCTTCAAACGCATACGCTTCATGTGTGCCAGCACTATTTAAAACCGCATTGCTGTCAGCTACAACATGCATTTGCGCTAACTTAACTAAATCACCATTGCCCTGAGTGCTTAAATTCTTTTGTACTAAATCACGTAGCGGATTACCTTCACGTTTCTGCTTATAGAAAACGGTTTGGCTGTCATCGCCCCAATACCAAGACTCAGGTGAACGTCCCATCCAATCAGGGTTTGACATGATTTTTTCTAAAGTAATGGTTGTTGAGCTAGCAACACCTGCTGCAGGTGTTGCAGCAACTTCACTCGCAGCTGAAGCGTTATTTTCTAACGCGACCTTTTTTTGTTCTGTTGATGCACAAGCGACTAAAGAAATACTAATAGCAGCGGCAATTAATTGTAATTTCATAATTTATTTTTACTTGTAGTGAGTAACTTCTGTTAGTTGTAAGGGTTAATAGCAATAAAATTATAAATCTCATTGCTAAAATTATCTAAACGGTTGAAAAATTGTTAATAAATCTTTAATAACATACAAATTTATTAATAATGTGCTTAATCACAATACTAGCGCCTATTTATACTAAGCTACGGGCCAATTTTCAATGTAAGTGTTGAGATTACAAGACCAATGCCTTGCTTTATACGATGAAACTCTGCTTTTAACTAAGTTAAAACCTTTTAAAAAATAAGCCTATTAGGGCTTAGCTTTTAACTCTGGTATAATCGCGCGCCGCTTAAATGTGATATTGATCATCAATACAATTTAAATGCGGATAAATGAGCCATAATAAAATGGCGTAATGTGTGTAAAGTCACAGTTTAGAATCTAATTTAGGTATGGTATGAATTTAGCGTCAACACAAAAAATAACTCCAAAACTATTCGACTACCCGAAATATTGGGCAGAATGCTATGGAACTGCGCCATTTTTACCTATGTCTCGAAAAGAGATGGATGTTCTAGGCTGGGATAGTTGCGATATTATACTCGTCACCGGCGATGCTTACGTTGACCACCCAAGCTTTGGTATGGCGATTATCGGCAGAATGCTTGAAGCGCAAGGTTTTCGTGTTGGCATTATTGCGCAACCAGATTGGAAATCCAAAGACGCCTTTATGCAGCTAGGTAAACCGAATCTATTTTTTGGTGTTACCGCCGGCAATATGGACTCAATGATCAACCGTTATACCGCCGAACGTCGTATGCGCCATGACGATGCCTACACACCTAATGATGAAGGTGGCAAACGCCCTGATCGCGCCGTAACCGCTTACACTCAAAAATGTAAAGAAGCCTATAAAGGCGTGCCGATTATTATTGGCGGTATTGAAGCCAGCTTGCGCCGAATTGCCCATTACGATTACTGGTCAGACAAAGTACGTCAATCAGTATTATTCGACTCAAAAGCTGACTTACTAGTTTACGGCAACGCCGAACGACCGCTAATAGAAATAGCCCATAGAATTGCCAACGGTGAAGAAGCTAAAAACATTACCGATGTGCGTGGTAGTGCATTTTTAACTAACCAAGTATTACCAACTTGGAAAGGCATTGATTCTCGTAGCATTGATAAGCCGGGGAAAATTGACCCTATCATCAGCCCTTACCAAGAAATTTCAACTAAAACCTGTTCAGACGAAGGTAAAGACGTTACTGGTGAAATAGCCAAAGATATCACTAAAACCGCCCAACCTATTCAGCTTGGCGAATACCGAGCAAAGAAATTGCAAAATGACAGCTGGGCAGACAAAAAGAAACCTTGGGAATCTACTTATATTAACTTGCCAACGTTCGAGCAAGTTCGAGATAACAAGGTACTTTATGCCCATGCTTCTCGTATTTTTCATCAAGAAGTAAACCCGACTTCTGCTAAGCCATTAGTACAAAAGCATGGTAGTAGAATGATTTGGTTAAATCCACCAGCTAAGCCCTTATCTGAAGCAGAAATGGATAGTGTCTTTGGTTTACCATACCAACGTGTACCACATCCTTCATACGGTAAAGCTAAAATACCTGCCTACGACATGATTAAAACATCAATCAATATCATGCGTGGCTGTTTCGGTGGCTGTACGTTCTGTTCAATTACTGAGCATGAAGGTCGAATTATTCAAAGTCGCTCTGAAGATTCAATCATTGCAGAAATTGAAGACATTAAATTAAAAGTCCCCGGCTTTACTGGTGTAATTTCTGATCTTGGTGGCCCAACCGCCAACATGTATCAATTGAATTGTAAAAGTGAAAAAGCCGAAGCAACATGTCGTAAGCCATCATGTGTTTGGCCAACTATTTGTGGTCATTTAGACACCGATCACACGCCAACTATTAATTTATACCGCCGCGCGCGAAAAATTAAAGGTATTAAGAAAATTCTAATTGCGTCAGGCGTACGTTATGACTTAGCAATTCAAGACCCTGAATACGTTAAAGAATTAGCAACCCATCATGTCGGTGGTTATTTAAAAATAGCACCAGAGCATACCGAAGAAGGGCCATTAAATAATATGATGAAGCCCGGCATGGGTAGCTATGACAAGTTTAAAGAAATGTTTGACCATTACTCAAAACTTGCCGGTAAAAAACAGTACTTAATCCCATATTTCATTTCTGCTCATCCAGGCACTACTGATCTCGATATGATCAACTTAGCGCTATGGTTAAAGCGTAATGACTTTAAGCTCGATCAAGTGCAAAACTTTTACCCGTCGCCTTTAGCCAATGCGACAACGCTTTATCATACTGAAATAAACTCACTAAAAAATGTTAAAAAGAATAGTGATACCGTTGCCGTACCTAAAGGCACGATTCAACGTCGATTACACAAAGCCATTTTGCGTTACCACGATCCAGCGAACTGGCCAATGTTACGCCAAGCTTTCACTAAAATGGGCTTAGCAAGAAAACTAATTGGTTCAAAACCAGAGTGTTTAGTACCAAATGAAACCCGTGGTGAGTTAAACCAACAGCATTACAAAAATAATGGGAAAGGTAAGAATAACTCGCAAGGTAATAAGACTTCACCAGGGCAAGAGAAACGTTTTGGCAAAAAGCCAGTAACCGCTAAAAAAGCTAAGCCGGGCGAGAAAGCGAAACAAGGCTTAACGCGTTTTTCTGACAACCAATTTAATGATAGAAAACCGAAAAGCCCAATAAAGAAAAAGCGTGGTAATAATCAGCGTTAACGGCAATCATATATTGAAAAAAATATAGAAAAGCCTAGTGTCCTCACTAGGCTTTTTTCATTTTTCATTTTTCGAAAAATTAAGTCGTCTCTTGCCTTCAAAATCAAAATAGTTAAACACTTTTCTTTATAATCCTTTGAATTTATGGGACATTAATTTAATTAATTATTATTTATTAAACATCTAGCCTAGGTCTACGGTATATATCATGGAGGATCTCAGTGAATTTCCCAGAATTAGAAACGTCACGATTAACGCTGAATCAACTATCAAGTAATGATAGTGAAGCATTATTTAAAATATTTTCTGATAAAGAGGTCGTTAAATTCTACGACATAGAGGCTTATGACGCCGAAGAACAATCACTGAAATTAATTGAGTTTTTCAACGCTCGTTTTATAGATGGCGTTGGTATTAGATGGGCTATACGTTTAAAGAGCACTAATCAATTAATCGGTACTTGTGGCTTTAACTCATGGAACCAAAAGATGAAAAATGCCGGAATAGGTTATGAATTTTCTTCTCAACATTGGGGACAAGGTTACGCCACCGAAGCACTACATAAAGTCATTAATTCTGCATTTTCAAATCAGCTTCCCTTTGGTGAACTTTATAGAATTCAAGGCGATACCATGCTTGGCAATAACGCATCTGAATCTGTACTAATAAAACTTGGTTTCAAAGAAGAAGGCATTCGCCGTGCTAGTGGCTATTGGAAAAACGAATTTCACGATTTAAAATGCTTTGGTTTACTAAAGCCAGATTTTAAATAGTTTACTAAATAGTTGGCATTCAGAAGTGTTAATTTGACTTAAGCACGAACTCTTCAAACTTATTCACTACCGTTTCATGTCATTGTTCATGTATAATCGCGCGCATTATTTTTTATTATTAATGTTGCGAGTTTTATTCCATTTCAACTCGTTAACCACTCGCTACGGAACAGATATGTTAGCTGCAAACAATATTACCCAACAATTCGGTGCTAAGCCGTTATTTGAAAACATTTCACAAAAATTTGGTGGCGGTAACCGCTACGGTTTAATTGGTGCCAACGGTTGTGGTAAATCGACCTTTATGAAAATTTTGGGTGGTGATTTAGAGCAAACATCTGGCAACGTCAACTTAGACCCTAACGAGCGTATTGGTAAACTTCGTCAAGACCAATTCGGTTTTGAAGCATCAACGGTTATTGATACTGTGATCATGGGCCATACCGCATTATGGGCGATTAAAGAAGAACGTGATCGCATCTACGCTTTACCTGAAATGAGTGAAGAAGACGGTATGCGTGCCGGTGATTTAGAATCAGAATTTGCAGAAATGGACGGTTACAGTGCAGAAAGTCGCGCTGGCGAACTATTAATGGGCGTAGGTATTCCGGTTGACCAACATTACGGTTTAATGAGCGAAGTCGCTCCAGGTTGGAAACTACGTGTGTTATTGGCACAAGCGCTTTTTTCAAACCCTGATGTTTTATTATTAGATGAGCCTACCAACAACTTGGACATTCACACTATTCAATGGTTAGAAGAAACCTTGAATGAACGTGACTCAACCATGATCATCATCTCGCATGACCGTCACTTTTTAAACAGTGTTTGTACTCATATGGCTGATTTGGATTACGGTGAATTACGTGTATTCCCAGGCAACTACGACGAATACATGCTGGCTTCTACACAAGCTCGCGCTCAGTTAATGGCTGATAACGCAAAGAAGAAAGCACAAATTGGTGAATTACAAGCCTTTGTCGCTCGTTTCTCTGCCAACGCTTCAAAAGCAAAGCAAGCAACTTCTCGTGCTAAGCAAATTGATAAAATTCAATTAGCTGACGTTAAAGCATCAAGCCGTGTAAACCCGTTTATTCGTTTCGAGCAAGAAAAGAAATTATTCCGTAACGCCCTTGTGTTGGAAAACATGAGCAAAAGCTTTGATGATAACAAGGTACTAAACGACCTTAATATGATGATTGAAGTGGGCGAACACGTTGCTATTATCGGCGAAAACGGTATTGGTAAAACAACCTTTTTGCGCACTATTATGGGCGAATGTGATTATCAACCAACGACTGGTTTATATACTTGGTCTGAAAACGTTAACATTGGTTACTACGCGCAAGACCACGCGCATGAATTTGAAAACGACATGACCTTATTCGAGTGGATGAGCCAGTGGCGTCAACCTACTGATGACGAGCAAGCGGTTCGAGGTTACTTAGGACGCTTATTGTTTTCTGCTGACGATATTAACAAATCTATCAAAGTACTTTCTGGTGGTGAACAAGGTCGTATGTTGTTCGGTAAAATCATGATGCAAAAACCTAATATTTTAGTTATGGATGAACCAACCAACCACATGGATATGGAATCTATTGAATCTTTAAACATGGCGATGGAGCAGTTTGAAGGCACTATTTTGTTCGTCAGCCATGATCGTGAGTTTGTATCAAGCTTAGCAACGCGTATTATCGAATTAAAAGCAGGTGGCTACACTGACTTTGCTGGTGGTTACGACGAATACTTAGCATCACAAGAATAAGCTTCGCTAACTTATCTCATTAAAATGGCATTATCACTTTTGCTAATGCCATTTTAGATTCAAATCTGTTCTTCCCTGTTCTTAACTCTTTAAGGAAATAACGTGCTTAGTTATCGTCACGCCTTTCACGCCGGCAATTTTGCCGATGTTTTAAAACATTCTGTACTAACGCTAGTGCTTGAATACATGACCCGCAAAGAAAAGGGTTTTTATTACATCGACAGTCATTCTGGCGCTGGCATGTATCAACTTGAAGACGAATACGCGCAAAAAACCGGTGAATACAAAGACGGTATTGCTAAATTAATCGATAACGAAGATTTACCCGAAGCATTACAGCCGTATATCGATTTAGTAAAAGATATTAATCAAGCAGAGCAAAGTGATGAACTTGCGCTTTATCCTGGCTCGCCGGGCATTGCTCGACAATTCACCCGCCGTCAAGACAGTGCGCATTTATTTGAATTACACCCTGCTGATATTGAGCACCTACAAGCCTATAGCCAACGTTGGAATAAATCTCACGTTAAGCAATCAGACGGTTATCAAGGTGTTTTAGGTTTAGTGCCACCTCCAAGCAGGCGTGGCGTGGTGTTAATAGACCCACCATACGAGCTTAAAGAAGATTACTTAAAAGCGGTTCGCACTATTGTTAACGCTTATAAAAAGTTCGCTACTGGCACTTATATTTTATGGTATCCAGTGGTAAAACGTGAACTGGTAGAACAAATGCAAGATGGCTTTACTAAAAGTGACGTGCGTAATTTATTGCAAGTAGAGTTCTGCCAAAAAGCCGATACCCAAGAGTATGGCATGACAGGAACTGGCTTATTTATTGTTAACCCCCCATGGCAGCTAAATAGTCAATTAGCAGAAATTTTACCCTATTTAAAAGCAAACCTAGGTAGCGTCGACACCAGCTTTACCTTAAAGCAGCTCATTGAGGAGTAATATTAACGAGGTTAAATAAACGCTTTTACTTGCGCTAAAAAGCTTCTAGAAACTGGCACAAGTTGTTGATTAACAAGTTTAAGCAACAACTTTCGCCCTGCTTTTTCCTCACTAACAATGGCCTCTTTAGCAACCCACCAAGATCTATGTGTTTGCACTCCTGGGTAGTATTCTAAAAAGGCTAAAGCATCTTTAAAGCGCATTAATAATAAATGATGGCCTTTATCGGTATGAACTTTCAAATAATGATCATCCATTTCTAAACACAATAACTGCCCTCGCTTTTCTAACGGCAACTTCAGCATAAATTCGTTAAACTTCTCATTGGTGGTTTCTTCACTACTTTCTTGCTGCTCAGCTAACTGTTTTTGTTGGTGTAATAATTGTTGTTTTTGCAGCTGGTAATGATTTTTAACGGTATGAATAAAAGAAATCAGCCCACCCATGATAAACGTTCTTAGCATCATTTGTGGCACTAAAGATAAGTAAGGTGCTGGAATATCAAAAAATAATATAACGAAAAATGGCACGACAAAGCTCATGATGACACTAGCGATTGCCGCTAAGAATACAATACGACACCAGTACCTTGAGAAAATGGCAAAGGGCTGTTTTTGCAAGTGTTCGTTGCCAAAATAGATAATAGGCGAATAAATAAAATAGCCACTGAAACAAAGTGCTAACCAGAAAAACCAACCATGTAACATACCAACATTTTCCATACCAAACGGCGTTAACAAAGCTAAAACACTTGCTATCGCCACTATTAATACAGAATCTGCTTTAATCTTTTTTCTATCCCACTTTATAGTTTTATCTTTATTTTCAATGGATAATTCACGATTCGTCAATGGTACATCGGCCTTTTTTGTTATTTACACGAAGAATTTGTGTTATTTCACGAACTCTTAATTTTCTTTTTAATTTTGCCATTTTATCCTCTTTCCCCATCGAAGCAATGATAACAATTTATTTAAACAACATTTAATTGGCACTAAAAAGGGAAAATAAAATGAATTTAACACAAACAACTATTTGTTCTATCGCAATGCTACTTATCACTCCGCTTGTATCGGCAAAAACACTTGAGTTTACGATTGAAGGAATTAAATCAAACAAGGGGAAAATATACATACAGCTATTTAAGGGCGAAGAAAACTATCAAAATAATAACGCTTACCTTTCTAGTATTGCTATTGCTAAACAGGGACAAGTAACCATAACGTTTAATGGCCTAGTAGTTGATGATTTAGGCAACGATGATTACGGTATTCGTTATTATCACGACGAAAACGACAACGCCAGCATGGAAACTAACTTATTTGGTATGCCACTAGAAGGTTATGGCTACTCAAATAACGCCAAAGCAAACTATGGCCCCGTTGATTACTCGCACATAAAATTTCATATGACCAATGAAACTCAAGTAAATACCTCAACTATTGTTTATTAGGAGCTGTAATATGCAACGTCGTCAATTATTAAAAAATCTTGCTGGTGTAGCGGGAATGAGCGCTAGTAGCTTAGTACTAGGCAGCCCTTTTGCTACATTGGCACATGCGAGCGCAGGAATTGGTGCTAGCCGTAAAACGGATTTACTGGTAAAGGCTAAGCAAGCGTTTAATAGCGCAATAAAAACGAGCCCAACATTATTAGGTTTACAAAACACCAATGGCAACTTTCCACCGCAAGCATTGACGATTGAGGGAAAACTACCTAAGGATATTCAAGGTGTATTGTACCGCAATGGACCAGCAAAATTTGAACACGGTGATCAACGTTATTTACATCAATTTGAAGGTGATGGCATGGTCAACAGTTTTACCTTTGCAGAAAATGAAATCACTCATCAGGGCAAGTTTGTACAAACAACAAAATTCATAGCAGAACAGCAAAAAAATCAGTTTTTATATTCAGGGCCACTCAGTCAGCTAGAAAATAGCCGTAGTGTTTCTCACGCTGATGCGGTTAACACCGCCAACATTAATGTTATTCCGGTTAATGATGAAGTTTGGGCTTTGTGGGAGTCTGGCTCTGCTACGGCCCTTGACGCTAAAACACTAGCAACAAAACGTCGGGTCAATTTAGGCGACAATAGCCAGTATGGCGATAAGCTTAAAGGTTTAGCATTTTCAGCTCACCCTAAAATTGAAGCCAATGGCGATATTTGGAATTTTGGCTTAAGTCTGTCAGGCCATATTGCTTTATACCAATTATCGGCGGCAGGAACCGTAAAAAATGTAGGTATGGTCAACGCCCACTATCGTGGAAAAATGTTGCATGATTTTTTAATCACCCATAAACATATTTTACTTATATTGCCGTCATTGAGCACAAAAGCTATCGGTGATCCTAGTGCTACCGGTCTATTTAATAGTATTCAATACGACAAAAACTTACCTATGCAAGTATTGGTCATCGACAAACAGTCACTGACACTAAAAAGGCAATTTGAACTAGACGCAGGTTTCGCTTTTCACTTTGGTAATGCTTGGGAAGAAAACGACGGTACTATTCATTTTGACGCCAGCATCAATACTAATTTCGATGTTATCGACGAGTTGTCTGAACTGATGTCAGGTAAGCTGAGAAGCTTAGACAATTCGCCTAATACGGCATTATTTACCTTGCATGCTAATGGCACAACGAGTAAATCGATTATTGAAGGTGATAGTGAATTTCCTCGAGTTTATGATCACGTCGTCGGACAGCGAAATAAAAACCTTTATAGCCTTTCACATACCCAGAGTAATTACTGGCGTGATACTGTTTGTTGTCTCAATGTTGATAATGGTGAAAAAGATAACTTTGTTTACGGTGAAGACTTTATTGCTGAGGAGCATATTATTGTCTCGAATATAGCAGAAGAAGGCTCTGGCTATTTAGTTGGTACAGCGCTGCACATACCGAGTAAACGCAGTTGTTTGAATATTTTTAACGCTAGCCAATTGAGTGCTGGGCCAGTTTGCCGTGCTTGGCTACCTTACCATTTACCACTTGGCTTACATGGTAGCTTTAAGGCAGCTTAGTTAGAAAGGCTCAAACTTCGTTGTACGGTAACCTTGAAATTTAGCTAAGTCATCATGAGGTTGATACCAATCAACCTTACTTTCCAAATAGATATGGGCATCAGGCATTACTGTTTCTAAATCATCAAAGCAAGCTAACGCTATTTCCACGGTTTTAGCTTGCTGATTAAAGCTAGAAGTAAACACTAAGCTTGAGCCACAATGCTGACAAAACTTTCGTACGGTACCGTTGTCAGCCTGATAAGCACTTAATTCACTTTCACCACTTAGCCAAGTTAAATGCTCAAGTTTTACTTCAACAAACGTAGAAAACGCCGCGCCGTGAAATTTACGACACATAGTGCAATGGCAATGCCCGACTAAGGGCTCAAATTTAGTAACTATAAAGCTGACTTTTCCACATAAGCAACTACCTGAATTTACTGCTTGTTTACTTTCGATGAACTTATTCATAATTATCTCTTCAATTAAAAGTGCTAAGCATCAATTTTTCAGGCGTTATCCTATATTTTCAATATAAATTATCCAAGAGCAACATTAACACGTTGATTTTAAGCCGACATCAAATTATGATCATCGCAAAAATAAAGCGGCTACTTAAAACACGCTAACTTAATAAATAAAAAGGAATTAAATGAACAAGTTAACCACTGGGGTAATACTTTCCTCACTTCTTTGCTCAACATCATTTTCAGCAATCGCAGAGTCAGGTTTTATCTCAGAAATTTTGACTGGCCAATCAAAACATACAGTAAATGCTACTTCAGTAAATTATCAAAGCGAAAAAAAATATAGATCTAATTTAGATGATAAGTCTTTAGCATTTAGAGTTGGCTACAAATATACTGATTATCTAACTTTCGAGTTTGCAAAGCATGATCATGGTAGTGTTACTAATAAAGTAGAACTTATATATTCAACGCAACTGCCTGGCTCGCCTGATGGCAATCCATGCTGCTTAGGACCAGATCATGACACCGTTGTTACTGCGATTATACCAATAGAAATCGACTCTTTAAGACTTGGCGTTAAAGTACAATGGCAATTACTTAGCAACTTATCAATCAACGCTAGATTAGGTATAGCTCGATGGGAGTTTGAAGTATTCTCCCCTAAGCATTTGACCTTTTTGGGTTCTCAAAAAAATGAAGATGTTAGCGGCAACGACCTTTACTATGGCGTAAGTGCAGAATACCAATTTACAGAAAATTTTTATCTTGGCATAGAATATTCAATACTGTCGATTAAAGAAAGTTATAGCGATGCAAATGACGTTAGTGGTTCATATAATTACGATATCAAAGACTTATCTCTAGTACTTGGCTGGGCGTTTTAATAAACTCCCAATGCATTTGATCGTATTTCCCCATAAGAAATTATAAGTTCTGTGCCTTCTGATAAGGTGTAGAAACAATCTAGTAATTAACACTACAGATAAGTAACATTATTTTTTTTGTTAACTCAAAGCATCAATATATAACTCGCTTACAAAGTCTAAAAACGCTTTTACTTTCGGTATTTTCGCCCTATTACGTGGGTATAGTGCAAATATATCAATAGCTTCCATTCCCCAGTCAGGTAAGACATTAACTAACTTCCCTGATGCAATCTCATTTTTGGCCATATAGTCAGGTAAAACCGCAATACCTAAACCATCGATTATCGATTGCTTTAAAATGGCAAAATCATCTACCAACAACCTGGGGTGACAATTTAGAGTAAATTTTTCATTATAAATTGAAAGTAGGCTTATCTTTGACTTGTTGGTTATTGCGTTCATGATAAGTAAATGGTGGTTACTTAACAAATCTATCGTTTTGGGTTGCCCATGTTTTAAAATGTAACTAGGGCTAGCGTAAAGCTTTCTCGTCGCTGTACCCAACTTCTTTGCCATTAGCATTGAATCATCAAGCTTACCGATACGGATCACCACGTCAAAGCCTTCTTCGATGAAATCAACTCTTCGATTTACCAAATTGATTTGTACATTTAACCCCGGATATTGATGCATAAATGAGGCTAAGGCGGGCCTTAGTATGAGTTGTCCGCTAGCAACAGAGGCTCCAACTTTCAGTCGTCCTTTATAACTATGAGTCAACTCATCTACAGAAGCTGTTGCTAGATCTAACTCCTCATGGACACGTTTACAGTGGACTAAATAGCGCTTCCCTGCTTCAGTTAAGTGTTGTGAGCGAGTCGAGCGTTCCAGCAAAGTTATATTCAACTGCGCTTCTAAACGTGAAACTTTTCTACTAACATTTGCTTTTGGTATACCTAGCCTTTCTGCCGCATGAGTAAAGCTTCCTGATTCAACTACCGCTAGAAAAACCATCATATCGTTTAGGTCATGTTCCATTTATTACTCGTTTTTGCCATTTATTGGTTGTCATAAGCCACCCGCTCATTTGAACAATCACATTGTTGTTATAAATGAAATTATCATAACAACAATGTGATATATATCAAACAATCTATACGCACTAATATAGTTATCACTAAAAATAGACAGTATTCAAAGCGGAGCAGAATATGCAAATACTTAGTAAAAAATCATTACCTTTAGGTGGGTTCGCTGGATTGACCGAGCACCGATTAGTCATGGACCGTCGCGTATTTGTTAGCAATAAGTCCAACAATACTTTCGATGGCATCGGCAACTTTGTTTACCTCGCTGACGCTAGATTCAATCCTCACGGTGAAACCCGTATGCATCCTCATAAAGAGATTGATGTGATTTCTATCATGGTTGAAGGCCGTGTCAGTCATGAAGGTTCATTAGAACATGGGCAAAGCTTGAATGCGGGCGATGCACAAGTGCAACGTGCGGGCGGAGAAGGCTTTTCACACAATGAAATTAATCCCGACAATAGTAAAAACCGTATGTTGCAATTATGGGTATTACCTGAAAAATCTGGCCAAACAGCGGGATACAAACATTATCCATTAATGCCAAACGCCAGCACACGCATATATGGCGGAGAGCATAATCAAAAAGATACTTTTGCTAGTAAAACTAACATCGATGTAGTGCGTTTGTCTGCCGGTGAAAGCATCAATTTTGATCACGAGACTTTGCTTTATATCAGCAAAGGATTGGCAAAAATATCAGATCAAAAAAGTACATTTAATGCCGAAGATGGCGACTTAATTAGAAGCTACAAAACTGAAATCACCTGCGTTAATAGCGCAGAAATCATTGTTGTTAGCGAGCAGTGACATCACAAGCAGCACCCTAAAAATAATTTAATATTTGGAGAGTAAAATGAATAAATTTGCAGAATTTTTAACTGTAGATAACGCAGTATTGGCAATGATTGACCACCAAACTGGCCTATTAGTAAGTTGCCGAGATCAAGACCCTCACTTAATGACAGAGAACATTAAAGGCTTGTGCAATATGGCAAAAACCGTTGGTATGCCAACCATAACAACAGCTAGTATGCCTGACGGTCCTAATGGTCCGATTATGCCAGAAATTACTGAAATCCTAGGTGATACGGTTATTGAACGCGCTGGTGAAATCAATGCTTGGAAAAGCCCAGAATTTAAACAAGCTATAGAAGCAACAGGTCGTAAAAAAATCATCATGGCTGGCATAGTTACTGACGTATGTTTACTGTTTCCTGCAATTTCTGCTGTAGCAGAAGGTTATGACGTTTACGCAGTTGTTGATGCTTCAGGCACTTGGAATAAGCCGGTCGCCGATGCGGCTATTCATCGTATGACCCAAGCCGGCGTAAAAGTAGCAACTTGGGCCAGTGTACTAGCTGAAGTAATGGATGATTGGCGCAGTGAGAAAGGTGTGGAATTAGGCGGTGTTCTAGGTCAGCACACAACTTATCACTGGGTTTATAACAGTTATCTACAAGCGAATAAGCAATAACAGTTCTTAACTTACGGCTTCAAACTAAGTGTAAAGTGCCTAACAATATCATTTTGCACTTTACCTAGCATCAAAAAGATTAATCAATCTCAACTCACTAGCTTAAGAGATAACGCTATGAAAGCACCTAACAAGCACCTTATTGCCATTATTAACTACTGTGCTTTAGTGCCACTGGTTTACTTTATTCCTGAGTTAGTTAACCCTTTTTTACCGGCAAATAAATTTCTACAAGTCTGTGTTGATGTCGCGATTATCGTTCCGATAATATCTTATATAATGATGCCAATAGCTGTAAAGTATTTAAAATAGTTTCAGCTAATGCTAAAGTGATTGGAATAGTTGAATATTATAACTGTTTAACCATCGTCATCATTTCAGGTTTAAAGCCAAGATTATTATAAAAACCTTGAGCTTTACTATTATTGGAAAATACTTCTAAATGCAATAAGCGATATCCTTGCTGCTTAGTCCAGTGCTCAGCAGCTTGCATTAATAATTTGCCAATACCTTTACCTTGGCCAGTGGGTGAAATCGCCAATAATGTTACCATGGCGCACATCTCTTCAGAAATTTCATCTTTGTGCGCTTTTACATGAATAAAGCCTAAAGAGGTTTCATTATCTTCTGCTATCAATAATGTAAAAGGTACAGATGTATCTGCTAACATAGCGCCAATGTAATCATTTTGCATAGTTTGTATAACATCATCACTATGCCATGCTAATTTTGCTACTTCAGCTAAACGTGGTGAAAGAGCAAAGATAAAGTCATGATCACTTCTCAAAGCATTTCGTATTTTTATCCCACTAGTCATGGCTATTCTTTTCTCTTTGTAAAATGTTAAGTGAAAACACTAACATCAGTCACGAATCCAACAAAATTTCTTTTAACAATAAACTTTAGTTTCAATTCAGATGTCTTGCTTTTATAACTTAGATTTTTGTTATCCACATAACTGATCTTATTAACAAGGAAAGCCGATGAAAAACTTAATTAATTTACCAACCATATTACTATTAACAACGACATTAATTTTGCTATTTCAAATTAGCGTCTACAAAACACATCAAAACAACAACCAACATTTGCAAGCACAAGTTGATGATTTACAAATACGACTTACTACATCCAGTTCAACAAATAAAAAACTACAGCTACGATTAACAAAAATTGAAAAAAAGTTAGCACCTGAGTACTATCATTTAGCGCAGAACAATTAGTACTTTCGGAGCATTACCAACACCATGACAAAATTAGTCACGAATGCCTTGTTACTCATCGGTCTATTGATTAGCACTAGCGTCAATGCAAACACCTGTTCTTCATTAACCCAATTAAATTGGCTTATTGGAGAATGGCAAACGGATAAGTCAGCAAGTGTCGTAAATGAAATTTGGCAAAGAGTCAGCAATGAAACATTTGAGGGCCAAGGAAAAACGAATAGCAGCAGCGAGTCAACAAGGTTAGTACAAATGGCTGATGAAGTGTTCTACTTAGCTAAAGTTTCGCATAACCCATTGCCTATCGCTTTTAAACTTAGCCATTGTAAAAATAAACAATTTGTTTTTGAAAATATGCAACATGACTTTCCAAACAAAATTGAGTACCGACAAATAAACAGTAATATCTTACAAGTAATCGTAAGTGGTAAAGCAGAAAAATCATTTACAATTCAATTATATCGTGCGCAAAATAAAGCCAACACTCATCAAGAATAAGACCAAAGCACATGGCTATGAAAATAGAGTTAAATGAACAACATTTGGCTCCTGCATTATCATCTAAAAACATTTACCTTAGGCCGGCAACTAGAGCAGATTACCCTGTAATAAAAGTATATCGACAAGATCCCGAAAATTGCCGTTATATTCGCCTGCCTGAAAGTGATGAAGAAACAATGGAAATTGTTATGCAGCTTTCAAAACCGTGGAATTTAGCGTCAGGACATTGGAACGGCTTAGTTATTTGCTTACAAGAAGATGACACACTTGTTGGTGAGGTCGTTTTTCGTATAGAAGATTGGGAGCACCAACGTGCTGAAATTGGCTATCGTTTGAGTGAAAAATCAGCTGGCCGAGGAATTTGTACAGAAGCGGCAAGTTTACTGATTGATTACATTATCAAAGAACTTGGCTTTTTCAAAATTGTTGCTAAATGCGATCCAAGAAACATTTCTTCGTATCGAGTCATGGAAAAACTAGGCTTTAAAAGAGAAGCTTTTTTTAAAGATCATTATCTTATGGGTGATGAATGGACAGATCAATATGACTACGGGTTATTAGCAAGTAATTGGCAGAAAATTGGCAAGTAAAACCTAACAAATAAAATAAAAAACAAAGGGACACGCTATGGATAAACTATTTTTAGGCATTAATAACCATGTGGTTTGTGTGAATAAAAAAGATGGTACTGAGTTATGGAAAACTAAACTACGCAGCTCAACAATCACTAATGTTTACTATGAAGCCAACAACGTATTCGCATATTCTGGTGGACATTTATATTGTTTGAACGCTCAAGATGGCAAAATTATTTGGGAAAACCAACTTAAAGGACTAGGCTACGGTACTTGCATTATCGCTAGTGAACATCAAAAATCTACCATTATTACCAGCCAAATTTCTACTCAACAAGCAGGTGCAGCAGCAAGTAGTGTTGCCGTTGCCGGAGTTGCAGCATCAAGCTCTTAACGTGTAATGATGTTCAAGTGCGGCATTTAGAATATTAAACCCAGCACAAAAAAATTAATCATTTATGGTTAAAATAAGTTTGCCAATATTTTCATTGTTCATCATCACTTGGTGAACACTTTCAACTTCTTGCCACGCGCTCTGTTGATAAATAACAGGGCTTATTATTCCTTGTTCAAGTTGCCGATAAAAATCCGCTTTAAAAGCGTTTACTAACTTATTTTTATACTCATCAGTGCGGTTTCTAAGTGTTGTTGCCGTTATATTGATGCGCTTTAACAGCATTTTAGCGACATCAATACTTTCAGCGTAACGTCCACCTAACATTGATAACATCACAATGTGCCCGTCTAATGCGCAAACACTAATATTTTTATTTACATACGCCCCGGCAACCACATCAACAATAACGTCATAATTCTGCTTTTTCTCTTTCGAGTAACTAACAAAGTCAGTCAGCTGATAATTTATGACGTCATCAGCGCCTAACCCCTTACAAGCCGATATTTTTTCGTCATTGCCAACCGTAACGGTGACATGACAATGTAAGCTTTTTGCTAATTGAATAGCAGCACTACCGACACCGCTTGCACCTGCGTGTATCAACACCTTTGAATGTGGCTTTAAGTCAGCAATAAAAAATAAACACTGGTAGGCCGTTAAATAGGCTTCAGCAATGGCTGCGCCTTCAACGTAAGAAAAATTATGAGGTAATTTGAAAAGGTGTGCTGATTTTACTTTTACATACTCTGCATATGCACCGCCTGGGACAATGGCAAAAACCTTATCATCGATAGCAAAAGCGCCAGTTAACGTTGACTCGCTACCGATGGCAACAATATCCCCGCAAGCTTCAATACCAACAATTTCAGATTCTCCCGCGGGCGCTGGATACTTACCTTGCTTTTGCAAAATATCTGCTCGATTAACACCAATAGCTCGAACTTTGATCAAGCATTCATCACTGGAAATTTCAGGCAATTCCGTTTCACAGAAATACAGCGTTTGCTGTTCATTAATGGCTAAATACTGCAACTTACTTCCTAATGGAATAACTAAATTATGTAATATTTTGCCTTATATAGCATTTAATACCAAGAGCTCAGCACTAATTGCGGATGAATATTAAGTACAGCCAAATTTCCCCTAACTAATAGCGAAAAAATGGTGCTCTTGCCAAGGTACTTTTTTCGCTTCAATATTGTCTACTTCAGCTTGCGGAGGGCCATGGGCTAGCCATTCCAACATTTTGTCTATTTCATGCTTTTCACCACACATCAATACTTCTACATCACCGTCAGTTAAGTTACGTGCGTAACCACTTAAACCATGATCAATGGCAACCTGTTGACTAGAAGCCCTGAAATAAACTCCTTGTACTTTACCGCTTACATGCGCCATATAACTTACATTCATAATTTTTCACCTTACCTTTTGCTACTTACTATTGTTATTTTTCGCTTAAAAATCCTCATTTATTGCAGTAAATGAGAAATAGTTAACCTAGAACATTGCACGCGACTAATGCATTGACTAAACTCGCGCAATTATTATTGTTAATTATAAGTATAGGCATATGTCAGCAAGAATTTATTTAAAAGTTGCTCGTGAAAAATCATTACTGCGAAAACACCCGTGGATATTTTCTCAAGCCATCAACAAAATCAAAGGCAACCCTATGCTTGGTGATACTGTTGATGTCTTTGACAATAAGGGAAACTGGCTAGCTAAAGGCGCATACTCTCCAGAATCTCAAATCAGAGTTCGCGTTTGGACTTTTGAAATTGATGAAGAAATAGATGCTGATTTTTTTCGTAATAAATTGTTAAAGGCACAAGCTCGTCGTGATTGGTTTATCGAAAACGGTGGTTTAACTGGCTATCGTCTTATCGCGGGTGAATCTGATGGTTTACCTGGTATCACTATTGATAAGTATGACAATTTTGTTGTTTGCCAACTCCTGAGTGCTGGTGCAGATTTTCACCGTTATACCTTAGTCGAATGTCTAAAAGAGCTTTATCCAGGTTGTCATATTTATGAACGTTCAGACGTTGATGTTCGTAAGAAGGAAGGCTTAGAGCCTGTTACAGGTTGGTTAACTGAGCCCCAAGATTCAACAGAATGCGTTATTGAAGAACATGGTATTAAAATTCACGTTAATGTTGCTGAAGGCCATAAAACCGGCTTTTATTTAGATCAACGAGAATCAAGAGTTGCGGCAGGTAAATATGCCAAAGGTAAAAGCGTATTAAACTGTTTTTCTTATACTGGTACTTTCTCACTACATTGTGCGGCCAATGGCGCAAAAGAAGTTATCAACGTTGATGTTTCAGAAAGTGCTTTAGATCTTGCCAAACAAAATGTCGAGCTTAATGGACTAACAGATAAAAACGTGTCATTTGTTAAAGCCGATGTTTTTAAATTATTACGCCAATACCGTGATGAAAAACGTACATTTGATATGATTATTCTTGATCCCCCTAAATTTGTTGAGTCTAAAGCTCAATTAACGGGTGCGTGCCGAGGCTACAAAGATATCAACATGTTAGCCATGCAATTGCTAAAACCTAACGGTACGTTGTTAACGTTTTCATGTTCTGGCTTAATGGAAGCAAGTTTATTCCAAAAAGTAGTGGCTGACGCGGCATTAGATGCAAAAAGAAAGGCTTATTTTGTCGATAGGCTTCATCAAGCACCTGATCACCCAGTATCGTCAAACTACCCGGAAGGTTATTACCTTAAAGGTTTAGTCTGCCAAGTAGAGTAACGAAAACGTATCCTAGCTAGCATCAAATATCGCTAGCTAGGTGTGTTAAAAAATAAAGACAATAAATATCAACAATAATCATAAAATTATTTAAACCTTATGAATTCACAAAACAACTCAAGAATATCAACATCAGCACTGAGTTGTTTGCTGCGCGCTTTTTTACTCTTTTCATGGCTATTGAGTTCTACATTCTCAATGGCTCACGCTCAAGAACACGCTGCTGTTGAAGAGCATGAATGTCAGCTATGTTTCATCAGTGAAAATTCATCTTCTGAAGCAAATCACAATCACGTACCCATCGAATTTAATGGTCAAACTAGCTTCAACATTAACGCTAACTCAATTTCCATTTTCTGTTTTACCTGCCTTTTTTTAAGTAATAGTGACCCACCGTTAAATTTTTTAGGTTAAAAATTTAAGCTCACTTACATCGTATTCCCCCAATTAATTAAGTTTCATTGGGCTTAGTCGATGTCAAAAATTAATTATCTAGCTTCATTAAGTTTGTGCTCTGGTTGTGCTGATTAAAATAAATCAGCACAAGTGCGCAAAACTTAATGAGGTTGGTATTACAGGTAATAAAAATCATGATCAATACGATTATTCTCATCTTAGTCATTATCAGTTTTATAATGATCATTACTGAAGATTTAATTCATATAAACAAAGCTAAAACCACGCTATTTTTCGGCACATTGTGTTGGATATTGGCCTTCATATTCCCCATTAACAGCAATGACAGTATTCAAACTAATCATCAACTAAATGAAAATTTATTAGAAATAGCAACCTTATGGCTGTTTCTCATGTCAGCAATGACCTTTGTCGCCTACTTAAATAGTAAAGGTTTTATCTCCGCTTTAGTGCAACGCATTTTACCCAAAAGTATTTCAGAGCGGGGCTTAATGTTCGTTATCGCGATATTCGCGTTTGTATTCTCTTCTTTTGCCGACAATGTCACGGCAACATTGGTAGCAATTGCGGTGGTAATGAATTTGCAGCTCGAAGTAAAGAAGCGTTTAAAATACGCAACGCTGATTGTTTTCTCGGTAAATAGTGGCGGTGTCTCGCTAATCACCGGTGATGTAACAACACTGATGATTTTCCTTGAAAACAAAGTCACCATATCGAATTTACTGATACTAATACTGCCTTCTTTTTTAGGCGTTTTAACTCTGGCGAGTTTATTATCATTCGGGCTTTCGGGCAACGTTCAATTATCGCATACACGACTTAAAATTGAAAAGCCCGACATCATTATCGCCATTATTTTTATGCTGACTATTTCTGGCACTTTACTGCTCAACGTATTCTTTCAAATACCGCCAGTACTGAGTTTCCTCTTTGGTTTATCAGTGATGTTTCTAGTCGCTAATATGTTACCTAAGAAGAAAAATGAAGATGTTCTACATTACATTCGAGAAGTTGAATACGACGCTTTATTATTCTTCCTAGGGGTATTGTTGCTTGTTGGCATTTTAAAAGAAATAGGCGTGTTAAGTGGCTTTACCGAGCTATATGAGTTCTTACCGGCAATACAAGTAAACTATATCGTCGGTTTTATGTCTTCAGTGATTGATAACGTGCCATTAACAGCAGCATTGTTAAAAGCAGATGTAGAGATGAAAGTAACAGAATGGCTAATGCTAACTTATGCTACCGGCGTTGGCGGCTCAATTTTAGTGATAGGTTCAGCTGCCGGTATAATAGCCATGAGTAAAATTAAAGAATTGAGTTTTATCAGTTATCTGCGCAATATTGGCTATCTAACCATTGCCTATACCGTTGGTTACATTGGGGTATATTTTGCTGCGAATTGGGCGCTGGCATAATGAATTTAGGCTTAGTGCTAATGCTTAGTGCTCGAATAAACAAATAGCTAAGCAAGTAGTTAAGCAAAGAATATCAAATCGAATATATTATTAGGCCCTGAAACAAAACATTGTTGCAGGGCCTCAATTTCTACAAGTGACTTTAACTAGTCAATTTCAGTAATATTAACGCCGATTAAGTAGCAATCAGTACCTTCTTCCTTAACCCGAACCACTTTACCTTTAGCGTCTAATGGCTGAACGGCATTATTAGCAGACTCAACACTAATACGCACTGCAGTATTAATTTCTAATGGATGTGGCATTTCAATCGCAATTCCCGTTGCACTTAAATCACGACAAGTCGCTGAAACTTTACTATTCGCTTCATCATCAATAATGGTCACGGTCACTTCACTGTTTAACATCATCCGATAAAAGTTACGCTTATCATCGTAATTAACCATTACTACTCCAATATATTTTTATAGCTTGTACTTTTATTTATACTCACCGTAACCATCACTGTCAAATCATAGTAGATAATTTAGCTGTATTCTTTGAGGTAGTTCAATATTCGTTTAGTCGAAATAGGGAACGGTGTTTTTAAGTTTTGAGCAAAAAGTGACACTCGCAACTCTTCAATCATCCAATAACCTTGTACTAGTTCTTTACGCAAAGGTTGACCTTTAGGCTGCAGTGCAACAACCGCATCTAGCGCTTTTTGTACTTTTTCAACTTCTAACATTTTAAGGCGATCTTGGTTCGGGTCAATCTGTAATTTTTCTAATCGACGCTCCATTGCCGTTAAGTATCGAGCAATATCATCTAAACGCTGGTAACCAGCTTTGGTGATAAAACCTTTAAACACCATAGCTTCCAATTGACTTTTAATATCACCATGCGATTGCACAACATTTAGCGACATTTTACCTTTCATTTTCTTGCGTACGTCATGAGCCAAACTCAAAACGCGTTCAACTTTTATCGCCGCACTTAATACACAGTCAGCAATTTCAGCGCGTACATGCTCTTTACACGCTTCAAATTCTTGTTGCGCGCGCGGTAACTCGCCGTATTCGTTTACTAAGAACTGGCAACCGGCAACAATGCAATCATCAAGTAAATCGTTAATTGAACCAAATGGATTGAAATACAAACCTAATTTCGACTTGTTAGGCAATTTCTGTTGTAGATATTTTACTGGTGACGGAATGCTCAATAAAATTAAGCGGCTGACACCATCTAACATAGCCTGCTCTGCTAAGCTTTCATGCTCAAATAATTCAATCGCGACTGATTTATTCTTATCAACCAACGCCGGAAATGCTTTTATGGTGATATTAGCAATTTTCTTTTCGTAACTTTTCGGTAAGTCTTTAAAGTCCCAGTTAGCAATATCACTACGTTCAATGCCTTTATCTGCAACTTTTTTAATTGACGCTTGCACACGACCTTGCAAACCATCTTTTAACTCATCAAGGTTTCGACCTTGTTTTAGTAACTTGCCATTTTCATTTACAATTTTAAAATTCATTGATAAATGTGGTACTAGCTCAACACCTTGCCAAGCATCTTCAGGCATGCGAACACCGGTCATTCTCAGTAATTGTTTTTCAAGCGCAGCAGTTAACGTGCTACCTGTATTTGATATCGCCGCACAACACGCTTGTGCATAATTTGGCGCGGGTACGAAATTGCGTCTTAATGACTTAGGTAAACCTCTAATCAGTGCGGTGATCAGCTCAAGCCTTAAGGCAGGAATTAACCAATCAAAACCTGTGTTTTCTACTTGGTTTAATATGCCGACAGGTATCAAAACGCTAATACCATCGTCAACATCACCCGGACTAAAATGATAATTTAACGGCAAGGTTAAACTGCCCTGCTGCCACGTTTCAGGGTACTCGTTAGCAGAAAGCTTAACGGCTGTTTCTTTTAGTAAGAAAGCTTTGGTAAAGTTTAATAACTTGCCATCGCTCTGCTTTTGTTTTTTCCACCAGGCTAAAAAGCTGCGCTGACAAATAGCGTTTTCAGGTAACTTTTCGGTGTAAAAATCGACTAGCTGTTGCTCTTCAATTAAGAAATCTTTACGTCGCGCTTTTTGCTCTAGCGCTTCAATTTCATCAACAAGTTGACGATTGTCTTTTAAGAACGCTTCTTTAATAGTGCTATCACCATTGACCAAAGCTTCTCGAATAAAAATTTCACGACAGGTATCAGGTTCAATTTTGTTAAAATTGACCTTACGCTTACCAACAATAATTAACCCGTAAAGCGTCACTTGTTCGAACGCCATTACAGCGCCCTGTTTCTTTTCCCAATGCGGCTCACTGTAGCTACGCTTAACTAAGTGCTCAGCTAATGGCTCAAGCCATAAAGGGTCAATTTTCGCCGCCATACGAGCAAACAAACGGCTGGTTTCAACCAGTTCAGCCGCCATTAGCCACTTAGGTGATTTTTTAGCTAACGCAGAGCCCGGGAAAATAAAGAATTTGCTGCCACGTGCGCCTTTGTATTCTCGGTTCTCATCTTGTTGGCCTAAGTGGCTCAATAACCCCGATAATATCGCTTGGTGAACAATATCTAAATTGCCGTTAACTGGATTTTTTTCAGCTTCTTCAGATAAATCTAGCTCAATACGGCTCATCGGGATTTTTAATTCCCGCAGCGAATGCGTTAATTGACTGTAGATATCTTGCCATTCTCTAAGTCGTACGTAGGATAAAAATTCTTTTTGACACAAACGACGAAACTGATTATTGGTTAACTGCTTTTGCTGCTCTTCAACGTAACTCCACAACTTCAATAAACTGACAAAGTCTGACTGTTTATTTTTGAAACGGCCATGTTTTTCATCGGCAGCTTGCTGTTTTTCATGCGGGCGTTCACGTGGGTCTTGAATACTTAAGGCACTAACAATAATAAATATTTGTTCAATACAGCCTAAGTCAGCCGCCGTTAAAATCATTTTCGCTAAACGCGGATCTATCGGGAATTTTGATAACGAGCGACCAATTGGTGTTAACTTAACTTGATTCGCGTTGGCGTCAATTGCCGCTAGCTCTTCAAGTAAGCGAACGCCGTCATTTATGTTGCGGTTATCTGGTGGCTGCACAAAAGGAAAGTCTGAAATCTCACCTAAATCTAACGACAACATTTGCAATATAACAGTCGCTAAATTGGTGCGTAGTATTTCAGGGTCCGTAAATTCTGGGCGGTTTAAGTAATCATCTTCAGAATATAAGCGAATACAAACACCTGAAGATACACGGCCACAACGACCCGCACGTTGATTGGCACTGGCTTGCGAAATAGGCTCAATCGGCAAACGTTGTACTTTGGTGCGATAACTATAACGCGATATTCTTGCAGTACCTGGGTCAATAACATACTTAATGCCCGGTACGGTTAAACTGGTTTCAGCAACGTTAGTCGCCAAAACAATATTACGGCCACTATGAGGCTTGAATATTAAATTTTGCTCAGCAACGGTTAGGCGCGAATACAAAGGTAATACATTGGTATGGCGTAAATTTGCTTTTTCTAAAGCACGCGCGGTATCACGAATTTCTCGTTCACCGTTAAGAAACACCAGTATATCGCCATCGGTTGTTGCTCCTCTGCCATCTGAGCTGAGCTCGTCTACCGCATTGAGAATACCTGAAATAATATCAGCATCACCATTACTTTCATCGCTCATTTCGTTCAATGGGCGGTAACGCATTTCTACAGGGAAAGTTCGACCAGACACTTCAATAATCGGCGCTAGCTCACCGTTGGCACTAGCAAAATGTTTAGCAAACTTTTCAGGATCAATAGTTGCTGAGGTAATAATGATTTTTAAGTCAGGACGTTTCGGCAATATTTGACGTAAGTAACCCAAAATAAAGTCAATGTTTAAACTACGTTCATGGGCTTCATCAATGATTAAAGTATCGTACTGACGCAATAGCCTGTCTTTTTGCATTTCAGCCAGCAAAATACCATCAGTCATCAGCTTGATATAACTGTGTTCGCTCACTTGGTCGTTAAAACGTACCTTATAACCAACAGCATTACCTAGTTTAGTATTAAGCTCATCAGCAATACGGTTTGCTACTGTTCTTGCCGCAATACGTCGTGGTTGTGTATGACCAATAATACCGTCAACACCACGACCAAGTTGTAAACATATTTTCGGAATTTGTGTAGTTTTACCTGAGCCAGTTTCACCGGCAATAATCACCACTTGATTTTCGGCGATGGCCTTAGCAATAACATCAACATTTTGAGAAACAGGTAGGCCTTCTGGGTAGCTTACCTTAGGTAAATTAGCGCGGCGAACTTGCTTGTTCTCTATCGATTGTTCAATTGACACAGCAATTTGTTGTAGTGCTTTTTGCTGCTTGTCGGCATGAGTTATTTTTTTAACGCCCAATAAGCGTTTTCTTATCCGCGCTTTGTCTGACAGTTTAACTTGATGTAAACGGTCAAAAAGTGCTTTTACCGTGATATTTTCATTGGTTTTATTAGATTTTTTTTCAGTAGCAGCAGAATTAGCGGGGGTAACAGAAGACAAAACAGACTCAACACAAATAACAAAAAAACAGTTTAACAGGTAAACAATAGCAAATGAATACGTAACCCTTTCGGATGACACCTTTTGCTATTTTTTGTTGAACTAAAATATCAAGTTAAAGAATAAAGCGCTAACAGCAGTGGTTACTGATTAACGCAAAATCAACTAGCTTTTATAGCCCGAGCGTAAATGTAAATCGATAGCGCGCAGTACATCATTACGAGAAATAGTGCCGAGTAAATTTTCATCATCATCAACAACAGGATATACCTTAGGCTTATTTTTCAGCATTTGCTGACCAAGCTCAATAACGCTGTCATACGGTTTTACCGTTAATACGTCTTTTCGCATTAAATCAGCAACATCAGCAATATGCTCGTTGTAGTAAATGGTTTCGATCATTTTAGCTAAAACGTCACTTTCTGATAAAAACCCCATTAACTGATTGTTTTTATCAATGACAGGACCACCGATTTGCTTGGTTTTTAAAAACCGTAAAGCTGCCTCTTCAACCACCATTTCAGGGGTGAAAGTTACAGGATAATGGTTCATATATTCTTTTACTTGTAATGATTCCATAGCGGATCCCTAAAAATTAAAATAAAATCTATACGCAAACTACTTGTAGATACATCTTCAAATAGTTTAGGTATACACTATTAACTGTAGACGCATTTGCAAATAAATCATCCATTTAGCTAATTATTTCTAAACTTTTTTATTCCTACTACTCGTTCAAGGTGCAATTAATTCAATACCGCCAATAAGGCTGGTTGTGTACTGGTAGAAATTGACTTCTCAATACCTTTATAAGCATTAACAAAGTCTTTTCGTAAGTGCGATTTTAAGTGCCCTTTAACATTTTTCATTGGCTCTTTTTTCAAAACACAAAATAGCGCTAAAGCATATAAGGTTTCAGGCTCAGTAAGCGCTGCTTGGCGATTCAAACTGGCGTTATTACACGAACCACAGCCGCCTTTAAATTGATAAGCTGTGTTAGCAAATATAACGCCAAAGCCCATAAAACAGGCAACCAAGTCAATCGCTTGCGGTAAATACTCTTTTCCACCCGGTGGTAATACTTTATTTGAAACCACTAAAATACTGGCAAGCGCTTGGCTAATACCGGCAATTAAATCTTGTGGTTGGTTCACTTGATTAGGTGTAAAACCTAACATCAAGGCGTCGTTTCCTGCACTTAATGCTACATCTGCGTTATCACCACGAACCACATCCCCTAAAGTTAAATCTTCAATAGCGGTCTGGCTTGCTGGCGTGCTTGATGTTATTTGTACTGGCCACTGTTGCATACCGGCATATTTTTTAGTGTTGGTGAACATAGCTTGCGCCATTTCATCAATACTACTAACACTACCCGGATAAAAATCATTAGTCGGTAGTACCAAACGTGCGTCATTTTTTAGCACATTAATATCAAAATTTTCTACGGCCCATGCAAAAGTATCGTGTATCCAACTTTGGGTATTTTCATCAATAATTGCTTTCGGGCTAAATAGGTTTGCCAACATAATTTCTACTACTTTTCATTTGATGAGCTTTATATTTATTTTTCAGCCAAATACGGTGGAAATATAAAGGTCATTTTGGTTAATTTCTGACGCTTACTTTAAGTTTTCAAAGTACAACGGTTAATTTTTAACATCTTGTGCCAATGCCCAATCCCACGCCTTGGTATTATATAACGGCACAGTAGACAACGAGTGATGATGGCTACCCGATGATTCCTTTGTTGAATAAGACAGGTAAATAAGGGTTTTATGTTCAGCATCGTAAATACGTCTGACTTTTAGGCTTTTAAATAAAATGCTTTTCGATTCTTTAAAAACCACTTCGCCATTTTTTGACCGATCAATTTGCGCCAAAGCTTGTGCTGATATTTCACCGGTTTGTCGACAAGCTATGCTCATGTCTGACGGATCAGAAAAGTCTAAATCAGCTTCAACATGACTGATGTGACAAGTTACGCCTTTAACAATAGGGTCTTGTTTTGCGTTAATCACCACATCTTTGGTGGTAAATAAGCCTAAACTTACTTTACCAACATCATCTGAACAGCCCGTTAGTACCATTGACATCAACATCGCCGCAGCAATTTTTAAATCACATGCTTTTACTAGCGTGTTTGATTTTTTTGCAGCAACGCCACTTTTCAAGTTTATATTTTTATTAATCATCTTTAAATATTCCAACAAATTCTTCGCCTGTTGACGACTTACTCGCGCGATACATGCCCGAGCTATTAAATGGCATGGTAATATTGCCCGCAGGATCAATGGCAATAATACCGCCTGAGCCACCTGCGGTAACTAATACATCATTAATAACAACATCAGCCGCTTTTTCAAGACTAATGCCCTGATATTGCATACGCGCACAAATATCTGCAGCAACATGATAACGAATAAAATATTCGCCATGCCCGGTGGCAGAAACAGCACAGCTTTCATTATTGGCGTAAGTGCCCGCACCAATAATCGGTGCATCACCAATACGTCCAAAACGTTTTGCGGTCATGCCGCCTGTGCTAGTGCCTGCGGTTAAGGTACCTAATTTATCAAGCGCTACCGCACCAACAGTGCCATATTTGTATTCATTACCCAGTGTTTGATGAGCTGCTTGAAAGTCTTTTAATTCTTTTTCCTTTTCAGCCAACTTCTTTTTCGCTCGAAGTAATGACTGATATCGAGCATCAGTATCAAAATAACTATTTTCAACACTGGCTAACCCTTGCTGTTTAGCAAAATTATCAGCGCCCTCACCACTTAGCATGACATGAACTGATTTCTCCATCACCTTTTCAGCTAAAGCTATTGGGCTTTTAACGGTTTTAACACCCGATACTGCACCAGCATTTAAGGTTTTACCATTCATAATAGAAGCGTCAAGCTCATGCTCGCCTTCAAAAGTATAAACTGCGCCCTTTCCAGCATTAAATAACGGTGAATCTTCTAATATTTGAATAGCAGCAATCACTGCTGCTTGGCTAGATTCACCTTTAGCCAATAAAGCATAACCTGCATCTCGCGCCTGTTTTAACTTAGTTTCATAGGCTAAACGTTTTTCATCAGTCATTTTACTTTTATTTATTGTGCCTGCGCCGCCGTGAATTGCGATAGCAAAAGGCTTTTCTTGATGAGCTTGCGCAGCGTTACCTAAAAATAATTGTGCGCTAACTAAAGTTAAGACACTGGATAAAAGTAGCTTTTTATTCATTATATTTCGCCGTAGAAAATGATTGAAAATAAAGGTGTAGCGACAATGTGCGATAAATCCGCTTTATTTACAAGTATTCGCTTTAAGGCGAGCAGCTAGAAAGTAGACATCAATAACGACTTTCGCTAAGGTACTGGTCATACCAATAAATTAATGACCAAGTTATTTAGCAGCAAATGAACGCTATTTACCAACTAGTATCACAATACAAGGACGCCCATGACCGAGCAACGAGTCAATGTAGAAATCATCGATAACATCGCCCACGTTAAGCTTAACCGTGCAGACAAGCTCAATGCTTTAGATATGGCAATGTTCCTTGCTATTCGTAGTGCTATCAAAGCATTACAAAAAAATCGTAATATTCGTGCGGTGATCGTATCAGGTAATGGTGATGATTTTTGCTCTGGGCTAGATGTTAAATCAATCATGAAATCATCAAGCAGTATGGTAAAGCTTTTGTTTAAAGCCTTGCCTTGGCGCGCGAACTTGGCCCAAATAGTTTCCACCGGTTGGCGAGATATTCCCGCCCCTGTTATTTGCGCCATTCATGGTCGATGTTGGGGTGGTGGCTTACAAATAGCCCTAGGCGCTGATTTTAGATTTGCCACAGCTGACAGTTCATTATCTATTCTAGAAGGAAAATGGGGGCTTATTCCAGATATGGGTGGCACTATTGCCCTGCGTGATTTAATGCCGATTGACCAAGCCAAAAAATTGGCCATGACAGCAGAAGAATTTACCGGCCAACAAGCACTAGCACTAAACTTAATAACAGAAATAACAGAAACACCACTGGCTGATGCACAGGCGTTTGCCGAGTCATTACTGACAAAGTCACCTGACGCACTTGCCGCCAATAAAAAACTTTATAACAAAAGCTGGCAAGGCAGCAAAGGTTGGGCACTATTTCGCGAGTCTTACTTCCAACTTAAAGTATTAATGGGTAAAAACGTTCACCGGAAAGTGTACAATCAAACCCATGATGCTGAACAAAAAAAACCATTCTTACCACGTAAAAAATGGTAAGTTTATAGTTTTTCAGAATGAATTAAGTTAACAACTATAAATTGGGGTATTTAAGTAAAACATGGAAATAAAAGGGGTATTTAAGTAAAACATGGAAATAAAACGTGATGATTTAGCGGGTGGTGAAGTCATCAGCCTACTTGAAGAGCATTTAGCTGATATGTACGCAACATCGCCAGCAGAAAGCGTGCATGCACTTGATGTAGATGCCTTGAAAAGCCCAACCATAACCTTTTATAGCTGCTGGAAAAATGGTGAATTATTAGGCTGTGCTGCTTTGCGCGAACTTGATGCAAACCATGTTGAACTTAAATCAATGCGAACAGCTACCAATGCTAGAAACCTTGGTGTCGCTTCAACCCTGCTACATCATCTCTTAACCGTCGCAACCGAGCGTTGTTATCAACAAATAAGCTTAGAAACAGGCTCGATGGATTTTTTCAAACCTGCACGAGCGCTTTATAAAAAATTTGGTTTTGAATATTGTGGACCATTTGGTGACTATCAGTTAGATGAGAATAGTCGGTTTATGGCGCGTAATATTTAGTAGCTCAAATTAGAGCAGACACTTTTAACTCAAAAAATCCAATCTAATCAGGCAGCCATTATAGCCAGCAAATCCAGCAAAACCGCCGTTTATAATAACGCAGCTAATGCTAATACTAATACTGTGTGCATAGCTGACATTAGCCACAAATCTATTCCTATATATTCTTCTAATAGATCATATTTACATGTTACTGCGACTTATAAGCAACGCACATCAACCAGTAGATTAGCTACAATAACTGTTTGAAAGTTAATTAACCCATTTTTTAGTTAGGCGGATTACAAAGAGTTCTCCCTAATACGAGTGAACCATTGAACACTCATCACCACATTAAAATTAAACGATTGAAATTTATAGATATTAGTGTAAATTAATACATATTCAAGCAGACGGACATTACTGAGACGTATACATAATAAGCTGTTAGGTTTCATAGGGAATACTGATGGAGTTCTCCATATTTTTGAGCGTCATTATTGTCGCTGTTGTGATCGGTGCATTTCTTTATCTAAAGAAACGAAGCACCTCCACTGAAAAGAAGCTTGATCCAAATAAGTTATATACATTCACTTATGTATTTGTATTTGATTCTAAAGCGCAAGCTGAAGCACTTGTATCTTTTATACAGTTGGAAAATGTTGATATTGAAATTACTCAATCACAAAACAAAGCTAAATGGTGGGCAAGGTTCTCAATGAAAGATAGACCTGTTACTAACTATTACATTGATTTGGAAACTAAATTGATAAATGCCGCAGAAAAGTATAATGGTAAATATGGCTGGATTGATATCCTTGACCCAGATAAACCAATGGTTGAAATAGTATAAAACCTAACAAGGCATTAAAGCAGGAAAATTTACAGTTGGCTGTTTTCACTGCGTTCAACATTTTAGCCAACTATAAATTTCCTCGTAATGAGGCGTTAGTTGCACAAATCGCGCAATGGTAATGATTTAATTTTTAATAGATTTTAAAGGATGTAAAATGAAAAAAATTATTTTAATCGCACTTATAGCTTTAGGGGTTTATAAGCAATTTATCTCATCAGAAGAAGTAGTATCTTCTGAATATAAATTCAAAATAGACTTCCCTTTCAAGCCAAGTATTAAAACAGAGGTAAATAAATTACCGAGTATTGGGCGTGTAAAATTGACAAGTTATGAAATGCGCAAAGATGAATTATTTTGTATTGTAAGTGTGACAGTTCTTCTCGATAATGATGAGCCTATGGGGGGAGTAGAAGATACTATTAGGCCTACAAAGCGTCATTTAACTAAGGGTTTTGGTGGTAAAATATCCAGTGAAGACTATATTTTTAGCGGCGCTGTAAAAGGCTATGAAATCAATTTATTAGCTAAAAATAATAAGCTGGTAAAAACTCGTAACTTTTTATATGAAAATAACTCATACAGCCTACTTTGTTCTTTTTCAAAATCGCATACAGCAGATATTGATACATTTATGCAATCTTTTAGTTTTATATAATGCGCAACTAATAAGCCAATCAAGAGGTAAAAATGAGAGTTCACGGAACATCAAAAACTAAAGAGTCTAAATATAATTCAACTGTAGGTTTAATTATTAGTATTGGAATGCTTCTCTTCGCTTTTGTGGTTTTTGATTTTTCAGAAATGCCAACCTTTGGTAAATTGTTTATGGTTTTTTGGGTATTTGGTGTTTGCGCACAAATATACCAATCTTACCGAAACTCAGTATTTTCTAATGATAGCCTTCACCACGAAGTTACGGATCACAATTTAAAAATGTCGGGGTTTAATAAACAAGCCACTTCAAATAACCAACCTCCAGAAAAAAATCATGCTATGCGCCTGAGACAAATTGAGCAATTGTATCGAGAGGGGTTACTAACAACTGATGAGTATGAAGCAAAAAGGCAAGATGTACTCGATGAGGATTGGGGTAAGTAGCTAACAAGTGACTATGGTGTCAAACCTTAATAATTAATTCATTTTAGGATCCCAAT